>ERZ773046.259-NODE-259-length-36455-cov-33.704396_pt1 | contig 36455 bp, 48 predicted proteins | sample MGYA00580634_ERZ773046 | MGnify/ENA primary metagenome ERZ773046 (study PRJEB29015, sample SAMEA2738127) | human oral metagenome | biome: human oral; feature: human-associated habitat; material: saliva | place: China | collected 2159 ... | reverse complement strand
GCTGAAGCAAAAGCAAAGGCAGAAGCTGAAGCAAAAGCAAAGGCAGAAGCTGAAGCAAAAGCAAAGGCAGAAGCTGAAGCAAAAGCCAAGGCAGAAGCTGAAGCAAAAGCCAAGGCAGAAGCTGAAGCAAAAGCCAAGGCAGAAGCTGAAGAAAAAGCCAAGGCAGAAGCTGAAGAAAAAGCGAAAAAAGCAAAAGGTACCAAAGAAACACAAAAAGAAACAGTAGAACATGCATTGTTGGATGAAGAAACTGTAAAAGAAATCAAATCAGAAATCCGTCAGGTTGTTCGTGATGCAGTCCGCGATAGTTTCAAGGAAGCAATCGCTGACCTTGCAAACGCATTCAAATAGTCAAAAGGCCGAAAGGCCTTTTGGTTTGTTTGTTAGAAAGGTAAAACTATTGACAAATTACGGGATTTATGATACAAAAAGAAAGAAGCTTAAAAACGGATATACATCGAAAGACCAGAAAGAACTACAGGTTCTCATTGTCCCTTATGAACATTTAACACTTGCGAGCATACCAATGTATGTCGCAGAGTTGATGAAACATGAGCTAGCGTCAGACTTAGAATCCACAGATGAGGTCACATATTGGAACGGACCACATATGTTCATCACACCTTTAGATGAATCCTGATAAGCGTTAATAGAAGGAGGTATTGCCCAACATGCAATACAACGAAGAACAGCAGGCCTTGATAGACGCACCCATTGATGAAATCGTGATCGGAGCGTCGGCAGCAGGGTCCGGTAAATCGACCACACTTGTTGGTCGTGCTAGAAAGATCCTCAAAAGCTATCCTTCAGGAAATGTTATGCTCATTTCATTCACTCGAAATGCAGCAGATGAATTACGTGATAAACTGTCTGAAACTTTGACCGATGATGAAATGAAACGGGTTATCACAGGCACTTATCACTCCATCATGAGTCGATTCATTCGTGCTAAAGCCATCGAAGTTGGGTTAAATCCAAACTTTTCAATCGTTGACGAATCATCAACCAAGGTACTTTATCGACGATTGCTCGAAAATGCCCACGAATATACCGAATTGTTTCGTAAATGGATGTTAAAACCGACAGATTATCAAGATGGCAAATCACTTGGTAAAACGGAATACGGTCGAATTGCGGGAACACTCAGTTCATTGGTCAATAATGCACACCCAACCAACCTCTTGACGGGTAAATTTGATAAGGATGTGTATGCACGTCTGCGAAATCAGGATTTTAACTTTGCTCGATTGAACAAAGTCGAAGCGCGCGAAGTGGTTGAAGCCCTTTATAACATTTTTAAGGAGTCAATTGAACACTCACGTGAAACCAATGTCATCACCTATGATATGATTTTGTTTGTAAGTTACTTGATGGCACAAAATGGTTTGCTCGACTCGTTCAAACAAACCATTATTCATACCATTGTTGATGAATTTCAGGATTCAAACTATTTACAAGACGCTTGGGTTCAAGCTATCGCAGGAACAAGACTAACCCTGATCGGGGACGTTGACCAATCCATTTATTCCTTCCGCGGTGGTCGACCAGAAATTATGGACGAATATACAAAAGTATATAAAGTGTATAATTTGTCCACCAATTATCGAAGCTTGCAAGAAATTTTGGACATTGGTAACCGCGTGATCGCAATCAACACAGAAGGGCAATCAAGTCGAAAACCGATGAAAGCCCATCGAACATCCGAAGGTCTAAAAGCTATCAAATGGTATGAAACAGCGGATGATAGTCAGGAAGCAGAGCACGTCCTCAACACAATCAAAGCACTGCATGAGCAGGGCGGAGTTGCGTATGAAGACATGGCCATTCTCATTCGTTCACGGGCTGCATTACCCATCTTGAAGCAAAAGTTATCCGCAGCACAACTACCAATCAACGATACGACGAAATTCGCCGACTTTATGAAATCTGAAGTCATGGTTGACATGATGAACTTCTTGAAAATTATGACAAACCCAAAAGATATTTATGCATTTATGGCAACCTTAGACCGGCCGAAACGAGGAATTGGTGCTGTTGCACTCAAAAAACTCGAAGGAAATGCGGCAAAACACGAACAATCATTGGTTGAGTATATCTTATCGGATAACATTGATGAATTGACACCAGCGCTGAAGAAAAAGGTTCAGGCTTATAGTACGGTTTATAATGAACTGATTCAACACAATAAGGACATGAATCTCCAGCAAGCGGTTGAATTCTTATTGGAACGTACAGGATATCTCACGTGGATTGACGGGTTGAAAGATAAGCAACGGTATTTGGGTCACGTTGAAATGTTGCATCAAGTCGTTAACGAATATATGACCAAATATGACGAGGAACAAGGCGACCAAGAATATACCTTATTTGATATCGCCACAAACTTTACATTTGATATGGCGTCCAGCGTCAAAGAAGAACATCCCGAAGGGGTCACCATTGCAACCATTCATGGAGCCAAAGGTTTAGAATGGAAGGTTGTATTTGTTGTCGGTGTGGAAGACGGTGTATTTCCAATGCGCAATAACCCTGAAGAATTGCAAGATGAACGTCGCTTAATGTACGTGGCAACCACACGCGCAAAGGATATCCTGCTATACTACACGACAAATCGACGGGTAGCCGTACAACGGCCTGAATTAGAACCGTCTGAGTTGATGTTAGAAACGGGGTTATCACCAGTATGCGTATGAATGCGATAGCTAGCTTTATACGAGGGGTCTGAGAAAACCGGGGTTTCAACCCCGGGATGAATCAGGCCGGCGATATTTTCGAATGTACCTACTTTATGTTGTTCATTCACATTTCTCGTTGAGTGCATCCGTATGTTTCTGAACCTGTAGAAACTTGACATTTGTTATCAGTTATGATATCATATGTATAAGAAGGATATAGAAAGGAGGGTGTCTCATGCGATCACAAACCCCAAGTTATGTGGTTTCGACCAAGCTCTATTTGCCTGAGTCGGTTGCAAAACTGTTGGAAAAAAGTTTTCGTATTTCAAACAGTGCTTACAATGAGGCACTAAGCTTTGGACTCAACCGTTTTGAAGCCCTCAAGCGAAACTCCCACTATCAAGAACTCTTAGAAGCCTTGCGTCTTGCCCGTAAAGGGATTGCGCAGTTGGAAAAAGCTGAGAAAACAGCCAAAGGCTTGAAACAACAAGTCAAATGCTATAACAAGGCCCTCTCAGAATTAAGAAAAGCCTATAGCCTGACTGAATACGGCTTATCTGCGCATCTCAGTCAACAGCGGAGAAAACAGGGTTCGCCTTACCAGCAATTCAACGCAGGCGAAATTCAGGTCATCGCAGGCCAAGCAATGAAAACCTTAGAAAAGGTTATTTTCTATCAAATTAAACCACACAAAGTAAGGTTTAGAAGTAAGTTCGATTTAGATGTCAGTTTCCGCAATCGTGTCAACACGACAGGAACCCGACTCGAACCATCCAATAGAAAAGACATGGCTTATCGACTCTATATCCACAAGGCTTCAACCTTTGTGGATATCCCAGTCAAAGCCTTTAACAAATACCAACAACTGAGCTTATTACGTAGTGAGAAAATTAAATATGTCCAAATTATTCGAAAGACCATTCGAGGAAAGAAGGTTTATTACCTACAGATTGTCTGTCAGGGATTTCCACCATCAAAGGTAACTAAAGGAGAAGGTGTGGTTGGAATCGACCCAGGTATTTCGACGGTGGCCTTTGCGTCCCCAAGCGAAGCTGCTTTGGTTGATTTAGTACCGAAGAATATCACTCGGAAGGAAAAACTCTTGAAACAACTCGACCGAAGAATAGAGCGGAGTCGACGAGTGAATAACCCTGAGTGCTATGATGCGCGTGGTAAAATTAAGAAATGTGCCAGGTTTAAACGCCCGTCCAATCGACAAATGCGTTTGCGAAATCGGAGACGCAAGGTTTATCGTTCTTTGTCCGAAGAGCGTAAAAAGATTCAAGGACAACTAGTCAACCGACTGGTGTCACAAGCATCACATATCAAGGTTGAGGAACTAAATGTCAAAGGGCTTCAGAAACGAAGTCGAGACATTCGCATTAATCCGATGACCAATCGACCTTATAGTAAAAAGCGTTACGGAAAAGCCATTTTTAGGGCGGCTCCAAGCACTTTGAGAGTTGCTCTTGAAACAAGAGCATTCCAACTTGGTATTGAATTTGAAGTCATTTCACCAAAAGACGTGAAACCAAGCCAATACAACCACATTACTCAAACCTTTGAAAAGAAACCTCTTTCCACTCGTGTGTATGACCTGTCTGATGAATACACAGGTGTACAGCGTGATCTCTACTCAGCCTTTCTCATCGGACATATTGAGAACGGTCACTACCAACAAGCACAACTCAATCAGGATTTTCCTGATTTCTATGACCAAATGAAGGACTTCCTTCAACAAACTCCAAAAACCGAGCGGTTAGCTTGGTATCTAAACTAAAAAAAAAACGGTCAAGGACAAGACCTTAACCCCGAGGGACTGACGCTCCTTCGTTACCGCGCAAGACAAAGCCTCTTCTTTCTACTTAGTATAAAGAGGTTTTGAGACGGACGATGTGTGTTTTGAACACGTGTCTTCCTTCTTGTGAAACTTCCAAGCTCAGACACATACCGAGATCGGGTCTTTACCCGAAGCAGGTCATTGTCATCAGGCAGTCGCCTTTGACTCATCCGTGAGTTGGAGACGAGAACTGAGCGCGTTTACCATGGAGTAAACAGGAATCCCGGGGTTTTAACCCCAGGAGGACGTCAACATGACAATGGGCATAGGTCTTTTAGGTCTTGCTTTTTTTTTTATCAACTACCGCCCACTAAAGTGGATGGCTTGTCCCTGAATCGAGACTTCTCTTTAGAAATATTTCTAAATCCACAGGTTGATAGACAACGGCAATGACATACGTTTACGCATGTCTATTTATTTGTTATTGAAAACGCTGGTTCTTCTATACAGAAACGAACCATTTTCCAAGTTCATAAATGTTCATTGCACCCACTCGAGCATCATTGCTCGAATAACCGCAATTAGAAAATATATATTATATCGAGATTTCTAGTGAAAGCGAGCCAAAAACACAAAAATTATTAAATTAAAGAAAGGAGGATTCCTCGATTAAAATTAGGGGTTTCCATCGGTCGTTTAAATATGCGTTTTAATGTGACACTTAGTATTATCCCCACATTGAGCATGGGTCTTTTAGGCCTTGCTTTTTTTTACGAAAAACCACTTGCTTATACATTACACAGCATGCAACCCGTGGCGGTCATGAAAAAGCGAACCTTTCATGAAACTCCTGTCGTAAAAATTACGGCAAATTATGATGATGTTGTAGGTTTTGGTAGTGGTGTCTATATCGCACCGAACAAAATTTTAACAGCCGCTCATGTTGTGCATGATCAAGAGCATCACAAAGACCCGGAAACCATAACAGTCGACGATGGGCATCTCCATATCGTATCGGTAAAAAATGTGACCCGTTATAAAAACAAATATGACGGAGGTGGTTATGATGATCTGGCCATCATTACTATGGATACGAAGCATGTCTATTATCCTCTTGCCAAAATGGTCCAAGCAACTCAGCTGACGGTTTTAGGATATCCATCGGTTGACGGAAAAATGAAACAAGGATATGAAACAACAGGAACCATTGTAACGGATGAACACAACCATTTGTGGGTGACGGACAATTATGTCGAATCAGGAGGTAGTGGATCTGGCGTTTTAAATGAACGCGGGGAGGTTGTCGGTATACAAGTGTCGAAACTGTATCGAACCGATTTGCTCAAAAAGCGAAAAGAATTTTCAGGAGCAGTGAAATTTACAGATGATGAATTAAAATGGATCAATGAGCAAATACGGTAAAATCCGAACGTTACCATTTTTATTATACCCGCTAAGTTTGTGAATTGGATGATTTTGGATGGTAATTTGGATTTTTTGAAAGCGTTCTCAAAACCCGGTATAATGGGATTTTGAATTGTTTGAACATCAAAGCATCGATTTCACAAAAAATTTTTTTCTGACCACTCATCAAAATTTTTCTAACTTTTTTTCAAAAAATTAAGAGTTAGAGGTAAAAAGTCAGTCATACCAAGCGTTGTAAGCGCTAACAAGTTATCCAAATTTCAATCCAATTTTCTCCAAATCTCTCCAAATGGCCCTAAAACGGCCAAAATCTACGAATTAAATCGTATTTTTCACCCATTTTGGGTCATTGTTCGGGACGTCCCGAACGTTTTTCCAATCCAAGTGTTAAAACCACTCACTTTCGAGCCAAACGTTCGGAAATAGCAGAGCAAGATATAATAGCACAATAGTTACAAACTATGATATAATGATAGTATAGAACCTTATTAGAAAGGAACATATCGTGATTACATTAGAAAACTTTGGTCACAAGAAATTGAACGGACTGCAACATAAAGGGATCGTTACAATTGATGGAGTTGACCAATTCGTCAAGTTAGACGAACTAAACCCAGCCATTTCAGGTGAATGGGAAAACAAGTTTGATTATAAGTACTCTTCTGTATCAGAAAGTATTGCCGCCTGTGTGACTCGCAATTTAGTAAGCACACACCGGCATGCCGATTATACATTTGAAGTATTTGAACATAAAGGTCAACCAGTTAGTGGGACACGTTCAGACGTATTCCTAACGGACAATGAAGTAGAGCGAGTTCTTTCTATCGGGAGTAACGGTGCTATTGAATCAAATGTTGCCATCAGTATCGAAGAATACGCCGAAACCGTAGTGGATAAACCGCAAAAGGAACGACTGGATACATTGGTTCGATTGTTATCGAACAATAAAGTGCCCGAAGATACTGCCCGACAATTTCTATTGGAACAAGCATCTGTTGACGTTTTGTTAGGAAATATGGATCGATTAAATAATCCATCAAACTTTATCGTCGCGTATGATGTCACAACGGATACCGCTACACCAGTCAACATGGATTATGGAAGATGTTTACAAATTCCAGACTGGTCAGACACGTTTGAAGCGAATTATGACACATCAAATGCCGAATATGTCGATGAGGATCGCCAAGATTTCGCTGATAACGTATTGCGAGTAAATGACGCCATCATCAACGGATACAACTTGGATACAAGCCTTGATGTATTGCGAGAATTCGGGGCGGAACCTTTGCGTGTAAATGTATCTGCAGCGATTAATGACATTGAACACCTACAAGAACAATTCCGTGGACTGCCGTTTGAGAAGTTTGCATACATGAAATGTGAAACGACAAAAGAAGTTTTAAAAATTGCACAAGAGAAGGGAATGGTAATTGACACCGCTACCGAACTAACAAACGATGACCTGAAAATTGAAACAGAAACGGAAGAGCGTATGACAATCAAATTTGATGAAAACAACATGACATTTCTTATTTCTGGTGAACCCATTATGAGCTTCACCATCAAAGATGAAAAAATGAGTCATGTCGAAGTGTATAATGAATTTGCCGCTGAAATCGTACTCCCTGAGGAAAAACGAAACTACTCAGGTCTTGAACGTCAGTTGCAACATTATATGGACACAAAAGATGACCTGCCTCATATGATTGAAACAATCAAGAAGGATGGATTTACAACACCAATCCATTACAACTTAGATTTGGAAATCGAACAGGCAATGGCCCAATAGGAAGGAGGATCATGAATGGAACAAGCACAATTCAACGCACTAAAAGAAAAAATCAAAGGTAATTTACGTGTATATGCCTCACAACACAAAGTGAAGCGAGTACCTGTATTTGAAAAAAATCAAATCATTAAATTTACCAAAACACGACGATATCGACTTGATGTACGGACACCAGACGGTGGATTGCGTATTGACTGTAACTATACAGAGCCGGGTATGCGAGTGAAGGAACTCGAGCCAAATGGGCATTACCGTATTGCAATTGCAGGGGATGTTTTTACATTTGAAAATGCAGAGTTGATGAAGTTATGGTTGATTCGTCGAGCTGATACAGCCTTGTATTGCAATGCTGATTTCGCAGCCGTACTGTACGAGGTCTTTACTCGTGTCGAGAAAGGACGAAGCTAATGGTCAAGAAACAGCTATTCTGGGATATTGAGTCCTATGATAACTTCTTCTGCGTTGGCTTATATGATGAAAATAATGAACTCGAAATGCACTACCTAGTGGAACGTGCTGAAGACGCCTTAGCTGTTAAGAAAGCTTGTGAAGATTCAGGGCTGAAACACAAGTTGTTTAACATTGCCCACGACGCTTCAAGGTTATTATGGCATTTTAAACGACATATTCCAAGTATGGGTAGTGACTCATTATTGTCCCAGTTTCTGGGAACAAAAGAGGAAGCGGTAAAACCCAAAGAAGGCTGGTATTACTCATATAATGGTTTGTCCTATGATATTCAGATGATGAACTATTTTGAACGGACAGTTGTTGCGGGACGTACGCAAACAACCCCAGCTAAACTGCGACAGTTTTCAGATAGTTTGATTGATAATACCGCACACCGTATTCCAACGTTACCATATGAGCAATATGCCAATCAGGTTGATGGTGGATATTTGAACGAGACCATGGTCGATCGTGGACGTATCATGATTGGTTTGAAGACCTTGGTTGGGATGCTAGGCGGATCGATCATTGAAAGTGAATCGAACAAATCGGGACATTCAGATGATATCTATTCCGATACCTTATATAATATCAACGATATTACAGAATTTCGGGACGTGGTTTACAGAGGAACTAAACTTGAAATCACCGAAAAGATTCGTCGTGCCTTGTTGGAACGATATGGTGACCGTTTGGATCGGAATGGCGTGACCGTGAATTCCTCATCGGCAAAGTTTGTAGAAAACATTATTGCTCCAGATAAACCGATTGAAGATTATCCAACCTGCCACTTCATGTATCCGGCACCACATATTGCGAAAGAGCGTGGTATTGAACAATTTGACATCCTTGAATACGCAAAAGAATGGTATATCAAAAATGTCTATCAAGTGGTTCTGAAGAACAACCCAAAAGCCGCCAAAGCTCATTTGGCCAAGTTTATGTCCATCTATAACTTCTATGATGCATTTAGAGGTAAAAACTGGAACACATCAACAAACCACTTTTTACAATATGGTATTGCGCCCCATGAAAAAGCAGAGCGTCGTGAGTTGCTGGATACTTTTGGTACCTACTTGCCGTTAATTGACGCGAATGGTGTCGATTCATATACGCACGTGAACTTCTCATCAGGAGGTATCCATGGTGCTGAAATCTTTATCGAGCAATTAATGCGTGATAGGGCAAAAATTAAGGAGCTAAAAGAAAAATACAAATATGTCTCACTTATTCCGAAAAAAGAAGTGAGCCAAAAGTTGTATAACTTGATTAAAATCCAATCGCGTACAGGGGTTGAAGGTTATCCAGCTCATTTGATGCATGAAATCCCATACTTCTTCCATCAAACCGAAGAGAGCGATGAGATTATTGACCCTGAAGAGTTCACCCCCTTCTGTTACGATAAGAAATCAAAAAGTGAAAAGCTTTTAGAGCGTTATCGTTATACATCAGCAGGGCAAAGTGTTCACCAAGACTTCGCCGGCTATTATCCCATGCGTGCGACACGTTTGCTATTGAAAAGATAGCACATTTACATAAGTAAATAGAACTGATTATTCGAAGAGTAGAATGAAGGAGTAACGTCCGGAAATGCTCTGTTTAATACTCCGAATAGCGTTGAGTTGGTGTAAAACTCAATGTTATAAGCTCGGTAAAGACGGGTGAGAGTCACCGTAACTCCAAGTGGAGACGAAAGCAAGATAGAGGTATCTTGCGTGACCTATAGCTCGGAACTCTATAAAATATCTATGGTTAGAATGAACAAAAGTTCTGACGAATTTCCGAATGTAAGGGTCTATAGGTAGACTTGTTCGAAAGGACATGGCAACAAACGTTGCGTTTGTGCGGTAAAGTAAGATTGCATTGTATGAAATACCGTATAGCATTATAGGTGCTATCAAGCAAACAGGCTCAAAGGGAAAACCTAAGGATATATGCACAGATAGAATAATCGGAACGTGGAAAACTGATAATGTGGAGCTCTACACAAGCTATGAAGCATTCTGTTGGAAGACATAACAACAGTTCATATCAGTGAGAGCGCTGGCACAGTACCTATGACACTAATGAAAGTTAGTTGAGGGATAGCCAGTAGTCAATACAAAAGATAATAATGTAAGTCATTCAGATTCGAGTAAGACTAATAGAAATGTATATCTGCTAGAAAGGCAGGTGCATTGACTGAAATGACAAACACATTGAAACGACAAACGTTACGTAATAGCGAATATTACGACACTCAAGAAATGTTCGATAGACTTTATGCACAAAGTCAGAACAATGAAAATTTCAAAAAGTTGTACGAGTTAATAATCGATGAACGCAATATTCGATTAGCATATCGAAATATAAAACGAAATCAAGGCTCATTTACAGCGGGAACTGATAATAAAACTATCAGTAATATTGCTGAACGAAAAGAAAATGAAGTCATCAGAAACGTTCGCGAGCGTTTAGACGATTATAAACCCGGCAAAATACGAAGAGTTGAAATACCTAAACCAGACGGTTCAAAACGTCCATTGGGTATCCCAACAATCGAAGACCGATTAATACAACAATGTATTAAACAGGTGTTAGAGCCAATCGTTGAAGCAAAATTTCATCGGCACAGCTACGGATTTCGTCCAAATCGAAGCGTATCTCATGCTATGGCTCGAGTAATGCAACTTATAAATATCAACAAACTCTATTATGTAGTTAATATCGACATAAAGTCATTCTTTGATAATGTGAATCATTCAAAATTGAAGAAACAATTATGGTCAATAGGTATACGAGATAAAAGATTACTCTCAATTATCCATAAGATGTTAACCGCTGAAGTAGAAGACTACGGAATACTCAATAAAGGCTTACCACAAGGTGGAATATTATCGCCAATATTAGCGAATATCGTATTAAACGAATTTGATTGGTGGATAAGTAGTCAGTGGGAAACTTTTAAAAGTAGACACAATTACGACGTAACTCGTATGAAAAATGGACATGAGTATATCGACAAGAGTGGTATGTATAGAGCATTACGAACTCAAAACTTAAAAGAAATTTTCATTGTTCGGTATGCAGATGATTTTAAAATCTTTTGCCGAAACTACAAAGATGCTAAAAGTATATACGAAGCCTCAAAGAAATGGCTATCAGAACGACTAGGATTGGAAGTAAATGAATCCAAATCTGGAATCGCCAACCTAAAAAGAAATAGCGCTGAATTTCTAGGATTTCGTATCAAAGCTGTACCCAACAAGGGAAAATATACAGCTAGAACATCTATGAGTGAAACAAGTAAAAAGAACGCAATCGCAAAATTAACCAACCAGTTGAAACGTATTCAAAAGAACCCACGTAGTACAGAAGTGTTTAAGTTAAACTCCATCATACTAGGGTTACAGAATTACTACAACAGAGCAACAATGGTATCTAAAGATTTTGCAGATATAGCATTCATAGTCGAAAGACGTTTACACAACCGATTCAAAAAGAATATAACAACGATTGGAAATACACCTAAAAATTTCCAAAAGTTATATCCGCATTGGAACACATATAAACCAATATTCCTATACGGAGTCAGAATTTTCATCATATCTGATGTGAAAATGGACATCCCAATTAAATTCCAACAAACAATTTCAAATTATACAAGGGTGGGACGTAACCAAATTCATCAAGAACAAAAGGTTGCGGATAAAACTATATTAGAATATTTAATCGCTAACCCGATACAAAATCAAAGTATCGAATACAACGATAATCGAATATCAAAATATATCGCTCAAAAAGGGAATTGTGCGGTAACAGGTTTACCGTTATTAGTGGGACAAATGGATTGTCATCACAAGAAACCTAAGTTTATGGGTGGAACTGATGATTATCAGAATTTGACATTCATTTTAAGTGATGTTCATAAATTGATTCATGCCACAGATGAAAAGACTGTCACAAAGTATATTAGGAAATTAAAATTGGACGAACAAAGTAAACGTAAAATCAATGAATTGCGAAAAATGGTAAATAACCAAGTTATCGAATAGTATTGATGGAACGCCGTGTGAGGTGAAAGTCTCACGCACGGTGTGGAGCGGGGGAAAACCTGGAGATAATATCAAATGGTTACCTATCGCTATTTTTGATCAACATGGGAGTCTTCTACGACGGTCACGGTAAAGATATTTATCGTGAAATCTATGAACACCGTATTGCCATCAAATCAAAATTGAAAACCATCAAGTTCCAATCACGTGAGTGGATTGAAACGAACATCATGCAAGAAGGTTATAAGTTGATTTTGAACTCAGCTTCCGGTGTACTCGATGGCGGATTTGACACGAAAGTGCGGGCCAATAATAAAGCAGTATCCATGCGGATTATCGGTCAGTTGATGACATGGATCATTGCACAAGCGTTGGCCATCCATGGTGCGCGTGTACCTTCATCAAATACGGATGGTATTTATGTGTTTGACATCGATGAAGAATTGAACAAACAAATCGTAGACCGAGAACTTGAGAAGTTGCTGGTACAGATCGATCCAGAGCCATGTTTCTTGATTTCAAAAGATACAAACAACCGTGCTGAAATTGACCAAGAAAAAGGTGAAGTGTTATCAGCTCGTGGTGGTACCTTGACATCACATGGCGGACCTGTGGTTGATAAACGATTGACCCACCCGGCCTTAGTTGATGCCGTGTTGGTGAAATACCTTCAAAACGATGATATCGTAAACAAACCAATCGACAAAGACCTCATCCGCAAAGCCTTGAAGGAATATAGGGATGAAGTTGACTTGTTTACCTTTATCAAAATGACGGCATGGGTAATGCGACCAACTAGTGGAAGTATTTTCATTGACTCAAATGATGAGGTACATCCAGGCACTATCCGTACGTGGTTGACAAAAGAAGGTGTTCAGTTGAAACGATATGCAACGGCAAAACGCCAACCAAGTATGAACTATGATGAATTGATCGAGACATTGCCTGATAAGGCGCCAGTTGGTGACCCGGTAGTTGTATCCCGACTTGGGCGATTAAATGTGCTAGATAAATTTGCGGACGCCATCAGCGTTGGAGAATACCGAGCTTTGAATGGTTACGGAAAACCCAATGATCAACGAGAAAAGGGATCAGTCTCTATTCTTGGAGAACAAAAAATATCGAATCTATCCCACACAGCCCGTGTTCACATGGATAACACGTCACTGTTCAAGAAAACTGAAGATGAACTTCAAGAAATTGAAGCACAACTAGACACAGAAGAATATGTCGATATGATTGCAAATTTTGCAAACGTGTGGCGTAATGAATTACAACCATCTTGATGGTTGTAATTTTTTTGCAAAAAACTATTGACAAGCAGATATCATGCGTGATATACTAATGATATCAAAAAGGTTTCCAAAACCTCAAAAAAAATTCAAAAATTTTGCAAATTTCCCTTGACAGTAGATATCATGCATGATATAATGATGATACCAAAAGGTTGAGGTGTGTGACGAACATCTTGTAAAAATGAGTCGGACTAAGATTATCTACCTAATTTTAAAACACTAATTTAACAAAACAAATAAAGAAAGGCAGTCAGACGCCGCGGGTAGAAGCAACACACATAAAGTGTGGTCTGACGAGGACATCATATGTCAACAACATTTACTTATACTGCACCTGTATCAATCTTCCCAAGCACTAAAATTGATGGTACACCATCACGTCGTTTGGTATTGTCTGTTCAACCAAGTGAATTGGAAAGCGTACCAGCTGATTTGTTTGCCGTGAAGATCAGTCAGTCTAAAAACCCGCAAAAGAAAGGAACTCTACGTTTCAAATACTTCGCATTTAAAGCAAATGACACAGCACAATGGTCTGACCAAGCGTCTACAAACTTTAATGTTGGAACACCCGTAGAAGAAATTAAAGCTGCTGTTGTGGCTGCTATCGGAGCAAACCCAGAAGCAACAGTGCAATTCACAGTAAACATGCCAGGTAAATTCGCAAACATCGAAACATCAGATGGTCGTTATTCATTGTTTGACTTCAATGAAAACCCAGACGGAAACCTCGGCTACTATCTTAAAGGAGGTACGGTTGTAACAGTTACGTTCACTGAGTCTGAACACCAAGGTAACTTGTACTACCGTTTGAAACTTGAAGCACGTGACAAATCACCAGAAGAACTCTTTGTTCGTGGTGGACGTGGTAAAATCTTTGGACAAGAAGATGCTGTAGGTGAAACTGCAGGGGCATCTGTAGAACAAGCAGGCGAAGATACAGCCGCATCAATCTGGTAAGAGGTGATGCATGGCACGCCGTGTCCTCATCTTGACAAGGGATCTCGGAATTTCCGATATCCCTTTGTTGAGATATATGCAAAAAACACCTGAACAGACGGTTTATCGATTGACGAATGACCAAGAACGTTATGAATTCGTTGTCCAACTAACAAACGATATTGGAAATGCAAACGGGTTTAAAGACTACACCACTAATGGTATGACAGGGTTGACACCGTCAACTTATTATGCCAAATTGTGTAAGAATGACCCAGCAATCCCATCATTTTATATGGCCACCCTTTCTGAAGGTAAATTTACCAAAATTGAACGAGTGACATCAAAAGGTTTAACGGATTTGACACGAGGTCGAATGGAGGAAGCATTAGATTGATTACATATATTGAAGAAAATATGAAACAGCTGACTCGAAAATTAAAAAAAGGTGATATCGGAGGCTGTATGCGAATCATCAATGAATATGATAATGCACCTACGTTTCTTCAAACTATATGCACGGACTTACAAGAAGAATGTGTGGAAACGTTAATCGATGCGGTGACTTATCCAGATGAACGGCAACAAACCGTCGAGTATCTAACGACACAAATCTCAAGATATGAACAAAAGCTACAAGAAGAGCAAAAAAAATATCACAGATTTATGTTTCATGAACAGGACCATAGTATCTTTACTCGTAACGGAAGAGTGAAGGCTGGATACGAGCCAAGAATTATGCTGAAAAACTTACAGTATTTGGATATGAAAGCAGCCATCGATTCCTATATGAGTGGGTATCACCATGACCGCCATGAACTACATCAGTGGTTGAGACAGGTCATTCAAAAATAGAAACGTGTGTTTCTATTTTTTTTGAAGAAAGGAAACAGATGATTACAAAAGAATCAAATCCAAATGACACAATTGTGTATTCCAAAAATAATTGTGTTAAGTGTAAACAGACAAAAATGCTGCTAAACCGTGAAAATATTCCTTATATTGAAGTCAACATCGAAGAAAGCGGACAAATGGACGAATACATCGATATGCTGAAAAAAGGAAAAGACGTTAAATTAGCAATGCCCGTTGTGTATCCTAAGGTTGGAGAACCTTGGTCAGATTTTAGACCTGATCGAATCAAACAGTTAGGGAAGGACTTAACACATGGAAGTTAATTACGTATATGTGAGTCAATATGATGGTGAATTAAATATCACTACCCCAATCACTTTTCGAGAAGGTGTGATGCAACTAATCGTTGACATGACCTTGGCAGCCGAGAAAGAACTGTTTGATGCGAAAACTTTAGCAAGGTTTTCAGAAGATGATGAAATCACGTACGAAAAGACTTTGAGTAATGGGCAACTATCAGTATATAAACTTCTAAATCGAGAAGAAGCAAACGCAGTTTATCAAAAAGGGAAACATTGTTATAGCGGAAAAGTTATTAAACTGTAACCAAACTGTAACACTAGCTAGTAGTAAATTTGGTAGAAATGTGATATACTAATGGTATCAAAACGAAAGGAAAGATCGAACGCGATCCATAGAATTATGACACAAACGTGGAAGAAACTCGTTGCCGGTGGTGTATTACTCGCATCACTCAACGGTAGCGTGTTAACTGTATTTGCGGATGAATCCGCGGCACCGACTACTGAACAGGTGCCAAAAACAAAAGTTCAGAAATTATCGGAAGATGTAAATGCTTTAAAGGTAAACCAGGCAAGTATTCGACTTCAATTGACAAACCTCAAAGGGAAAACTGATGCAAAAGCTCAGAAATTGAATATTCAAAGTCAATTGGATGCATGTGAGTTGAAGTTGAAAAATGCTGAAACGGAATTAAAAGCTGAACAGGATCGAATTGCGGAAGAAGCAAAGAAAGCCGAAGAAGCAAAGAAAGCCGAAGAAGCTAGAAAGGCTGAAGAAGCGAAGAAAGCGGAAGCCGAACGCAAAAAAAATGAAGCGATTGAAACCGGAAAACCCGCAGTCAGTCACTATGTACCAAACTACACACCACATGCAAACTCATATCCGTGGGGGCAGTGTACATGGGGAGCAAAAGTATTAGCACCGTGGGCTGGTGATTACTGGGGTAACGGTGGTCAGTGGGCTGCTAGCGCAGCTGCCGCAGGCTTCAAAACCGGTAATGCACCAGTCGCTGGAGCACTCATTTGTTGGAACGACGGAGGTTATGGACATATTGCATTCGTAACAGACGTACGTGAAGACGGAATGATTCAAGTACTCGAAGCAAACTATGGTGGTAGTGCTTACGCTGCAAACCCTGCAGGTATTCAAAACTATCGTGGATGGTTCAACCCATCATCGGGTGGAAGTTATACATACATTTATCCGAAGAATTAGGAAATAGATATCTATTTCCTAATTTTTTTTGCACTTTTTGTATACACAAAAAGTGCTATTAAATGGGGCTTAAGCCCCAATCCCCTCTCTCATCACGAAATCAAACTAAACAGGCATTGCGTACGCAATGCTGTAAAATGGGGCATAGCCCCAAACCCCATATTCTTCATGAACTAGTAGAAAGGAAAAACATGGAACACATAAACCAACAATTACAAAAAATTATCACTCTAACACCCTATCACTTAGGTGAACTCATCGAAACGATAGAACAAATTGAAGCTGAAATGCGTAACAATGAAGCGCACAAAAATATGACACAGCACCAAGACATCATCAAACATCTGGAACAAATCAAAGCACAAGCAAATATTATTCGCAGAGCTCGAAATACTTACGGCACAAATGATTTAGTTGCTGTAATGCGGTTGGAAATCGCTCAAAATCAATTGCAAAAGCTATTGTAACAACTAAATCAAGAAAGGCAAAACATGGACTACTATTACATCACCTATCACATTGACATCGAAGCCCTCCATCCAAACCGTCTGCTCGAACTCCTTAATAGTTACCGATTAGACATCCTCACAAAATACAAACAATTAACGGATATTTATTATAGCATCGAGGACGGGATATTATTTCAACATTGCACAACTGTCGAAAATCACAAAGTTTCAAAATCCTTCGACAGGCTCCATTTGAACGACGACCGTTTCGGACAATCTATCTTAGCCGATGTCACTTATGATCTTCTCGACATTTGGGATATTTTTCGTGACGATAGTTTATGTGCTATTGAAGCATTGCCCGACATTGTATATGACGTTTGCACAGCGACCGCCACAATGAAAGAGAATTACGACGAAAAGCTAGATACACATCGAAGCGGTTGGTTGTATGGGCTCTACACAAACCGCGATGACGCTATTGCTACATGTCACCAACTATTTAACGATGGTTATTCGAGTGAAGTAACAATCACGTCGCCGAACAAACCACTCTTCCGATATTGAAAGGAAACCAATGAGACTAGCAAAATTTATCAAAAAACTTGACAACGGTGAAATCACCGACCTGAAGCCTTATATCGAAAAAGAAAAACTGGATATTCTGCTCGAAATTGCAGACCGAGGTTTGGAAGTAGACTATCTTTTGAAAAGAGGTGAAACCGAAGTAATTCGCACTCTTATTCAAAATGGACACGCTTCTGAATATTATGATTTCTGGAAACATCATAGTGACAAAACCATTCGTGAAGAAATGGCCAAGAAGGGTCTTTACCGCGATGAGTTCATCAAAGACAGAAACTATGAGGTTCGATTGGCCGCTGCCGGATGTGACCCAGAATATCTCATGAAGTTGGCTAATTGCACAGATTCCGAAAAACACGAAATAGCTAGGCGATTCAGTCTAGCAACTGATCTAACAATAGAACAAATTGACTTCATTTTGCAATTTGAGTATGGCCGTTATAACAAGAAAGCGTTTCGTTTGAAACGTGAGGGATTATTAAAGGAACCGACAACCTTTGAGAAAACCTTGACCGTTACACAACTGTTCACACTAGAAAACCCACTTTGGACATTAGGCTTATCAGCAAATAATATTCACGACATTTTAGATTATTATAGACGTGCCGAACACTATGGCTGGGTTGAACAATTTAGCGAACTATTAGATTTGTTCGTTGCAGACAATTACCAAAATTGTTACATCATTTATAATAACTACCTTAAAAAATTAGGAATAAAGGAATACTAAAGCAATGGCAACATTACGAAAAATTAAAGAAGCGCAAACAACAGACACGTATACAGTAACAGTCGAATCGGGTGTGGATATGTTCACTTCCAAAAACACCTATTCAACTATGTCACCTGAAACAGACATCATCGTACAACTTCTCGTTTATGCACACAATGATTGCTGGCGGATTAATACGGATGAGACAAGTAAAGAACTCATGCAACAACTCGAAAATTATCTAACAGATGACGAAATCTTAGAAATCGATCCCGACACATTAGAAGACAATATCGATGATCTCACAGACCAACTAAACGACATTGCACCAGACGGTATCGAATACATTGCTATCGAAAAAGCAGGTGACGAATACGAACTTGAAGTCACCCCTGACGACATTCGTAAAATTTTCCTCGACCTAATTTAGAAAGGAACCCGCATGGACAAAGAACTAAACGTAGCACGCGTATTAAAACACCTCGTCTACATTCTCGAAGACAACGATTTCGTGCTTTACTATGATAAACGCTTCGAATCACTCAAACCACAAATCGATGATGAACACGACTATCTCCATCATGAATCCTATGATGGCCCATATAGCCCAATGACTTATTTACGATTCCGTGACAGTGAGTCAAAGGTCGACTATCATTTGGATTACCGAGATGTATTCACCCATACGCTCCATTACTCAAAATATCTATATCCAATGCCTCAAAATCCATTTAGTCATAAAATGGAAACCTATTTGGATCCCTATAAGACATACTCCGAAACCGAGGCAAAAGAACTCGCTGAAGAAATCTTCAACGAGTTGGTATCGAAAAACAACCAAGACTTTGCACCAAATGACACCCGTCCGACTAAATACCGTGAATTCATCACACTCACCAAAGAACCTCGCACACGAGAAAACCTTGCGGAGCGCATCCACAAAGAACTCGAACCACATTATGGAACCGTATTTTTAGATGAACCATTCTATCCAAGTGTTGAGCCGTTAGACGAAACAAAATGTACAATATCAATCACGCCTGACTTGCAAATCAAAGTTAGCGTGACATCTGAAGAATATCCACGTCGTGAACACACAATCCGACACGGCGTTCACATCCAGTATTGCGAATATGACGAAGATACACAAGAGCTTGTCGAATATGTCGGCGTGAAATACTCAACCGATAAAACCATCGAAAGCCCACTCGTGCTACATGCTACGATTCAAGAATTGCTCGATCGAATCGAGCTGGTGAAAACTAGGAAGGAAACCCAAATGACATTATTTGAAATTTATTACCATGACCCTTGGCGCACGAGATCAACCTATGCTCGCCAATACATCACGACAAGTGCAGACGATGCAGCGCAATGGTTACTCGAACATCTCGACGAATGGTACGGAGACGATGACCAAGAAATCGATGACGTTATCGAACAAGGACTCGAACAAACCTTCAATTATATGACTATTGAAATGATTATCGTAAACGATGACGGAACAGTAGAATGGTGAGGTTGGAAATGAAAAAAATCATCTTAGCCTTTCCCTGCATGGGAAAAACCTATTATGCGCAAAATCATCCTGAAAAAGCTCTCGACCTCGAGAGCTCTGACTATTTCTTCGATAAAACGGGCTACGAACATCTAACATCCGAAGACTTTAAAGGAATTCCAAACCGTAAACCAAAGGAAAACGGTCTCGCGGATTACCTAAAAGCGATTGACGAAGCCGTGAAATCAAACAAATACGATTACGTTTTCACTGCACAAAACCCTGATATTGTACACGGTATCATTGAACTTGGTTACGACGTACATTATTTGAAACCACTTCCAACTGAGCAATCTGAAGCTATTTTCAAACAACGCGCAAAAGAGCGTGGAAATAATGATACATGGATTGAAGGTACTGTGAAATTCCTAAAACCCTCACCGTTGTCAATTTTCAATGAAGATGAACTAAAACATGTCTATGTACATTTAGTGCCGTCAGAATTATATGTAACCGATGTGCTAGAGAAAGGAATTTTATGAATAAGCAAGAAATGCCCACCATGTCCGATTTTGCAAAAATACAAAACAAAATATACAACCTCCCCGAAAGGGGTGAATTGTCTGACGGATATCATAGCTTCAACGAATTGTATGAGCATCGTATGATTTTATTTTCAATCATCTGTAACCAAAATAAAGCAATTTCATGGAAATCGAAGCAACACGAAGACGGTACCATGTTCGAAAATTATTTCATCGTGGGAATTGATACACCTGAAGGGCAATTCACTTATCATTACCATATGGACCACTGGAACAAATTTGACGTCGTTGAATTAGAAAATGCGCCCCACTATGATGGGCACACACCTGATGACGTCACACGACTTTATAGCCTTTTGACCAATTAATTAGAAAGGAACACCCATGATTACACAAACAGAACTCGAAGAACTAATTCGTGAACATGGTCTAGCACCATACGTCTATATAAAAAGCGAAAAAGAGCAATTTAAAATCAATTTAATGAGCCACGCAAACTATATCACCTGGCGTGAAAATCCGCGTCAAACAGCGCTTTTGACTATCGCAAAAGATACAAACCACAAAAATATCATCAAGAAACTCAACCAAGCAAAGCGCATGATTGACCAAGAACGCTTGCATATCTACGACGGTTTGACCGATTTGTATAAACTCATTCTTGAAAAGCGTCGACTTAAAGAACACTATGAAAAGTTACTAAAAGTACTTGAACAAGTACGTGACAGTGATCAGTCTAATCCGTGGTTCTTAGTGTTTGCTCAAAACCAAATTTATAGTTTGACTCAACAATTAAATATCACTGATGCAGGAGCTCACATTCTGAAAGGAATTTCAGGACATCGCTATCGTAGCGATATAATTAACCCGATGTGCGACCCGCTTTTGACCAACCATCACACTTTCCACAAAATTTCTGTTGATAAAATTAAACTAAACAGATTCATCCAATTTGTTAAGAACGAAATCGCAGAAATTGAGCAATACACAAAATAGAAAGGAACGCAAATGGGAAAAATTATTGCATCACAATTGAATCTAGATGGAGGACAGGCATTTACCGGAGCTATTGTTTTGTGTGCTTTACTTTCGACATGTGCGACGTATGCATTTATCAAAAACGGATTTAAAAAAGGTTTTCACCATGATGACATAATCATGAATATTTGCACAATAGTCTTTACTATTATGCTTATTATCGGTGCATACACATCAATTAACCATTCGCAAACACAGCAAAACGAATACAACGTCGTCAAACAGGCAACTAGCAAAGTGCCTTATTACAATCTCAAAAAAGACGGTGTTCTAATCATCGCTGAAAAGAAATCGGATGCACCTGATTGGCTAGTTGATAAAGTCGAAACAAAAATCATTAGTGAAAATGAAACATCGTATCAAGTTCAGTTCAAAGACCAATACGCCCGCGTCAACAAAAAAGACCTAAAATAGAAAGGAAATTATATGCTAGAATTTATCGCATTAAATGTATACACCATTGCTACAATAGCAGGTGTTCTTGCAATTATTGGCGGCCTATTTATCATCGGAGCTATGATACCATCCAGTGATGAAGACACATGTATCACCATCGGCGCGTGTATGATACTTGTAAATATGGCCGTCTTAGGAATACTTGGTATAAATACCAAAGGAAGTTATCCCGTGTCACATGCACAATGGAAAACCATTTACACAAATGACTTGAACGCAGATGTGAAAATTGCCTATAAAGATTTTACTGACAAACACAGTATCAGCACCAACCAAAAACAAAATATCAAAGGCTTCCAATCCGCATTAGATAAAAGCGATAGCGTAATGAATATCAAATTAACAGCAATAAAAGGTGAAAACTCAATCACTAAGAATGTCTTGCTAGAAAAAGATAATGTGAACGCTAAAGATATCGACCCAAATAACGCTCGAATTGCAAAAATCGAATACCGCCCAATCGAAGGGACTACACCTAAGGTCTTCGGAGTCAAAAGTAGACCTAGCAAATCAGATGAAGAAGGCGAAATTCGCATTACTTTCAAATCAAATAATGATAAGCAACTTGAAGCGTTATTCAAAGACTAGAAAGGAAACCGAAAATGACATCAATCACAGAAAAGATAAACCAATTAGAAGCACCCGATGGAGAAATCGGACAACATCGCCAAACCCTCATTGAAATGGAAACGGAAATCGAAAAAGTTCTCCGCCCCATGAAAACGTATCTGTTAATGACTTATGCGTGGCGATGTCGAATTCACGCAACCAAAGACATCGACAACTCTACCGGAATTTTGAGACCGAGTCGAAGTCCAAAACATTTTGACGACACTGTCCATGAATTTATTGTGTTGCATAATAAACAGGACGTCGCTTATTTCTACTTTCATTACGATTTAGAAAAGGATACAGTTTACGTAACATCCGGAACAGTTGCTACCCAAGAGATTTCAGTCGATGATGTTATTAATGTACTCAAAGCCACTATTGGCATAGATGAATAGAAAGGAAATCAAATGAACTTCAAAAAAGTAGCTTTCGCTCTAACAGCACTCACCGCAGTAGCGGTCCTCGCAGGTTGTGAAGAAGAAGCATCTAAAACAACCCACGCGGTGAACATCAACTCAACAGAGAAGACTGTTCAAGAAAGCCCGAAAAAAGGTATTGACCGCGACCACACGATTACCGTAAACGGTCAAGAAATCGAGCTCGAAACTAGTTATAAGGTCGATGAACGAAACCTCAATGACTACGTTTTCACAACACCGTCCATTGCTAACTTGGGTGTAAAACTCAAAACAGATGCACCACAAAACTATAACATCCGTGTCACCAACCTTTATGCTGACGTTTCCGTATCATCTAAATATTCACGATTTAATGGATTGCGTCAAGACAGTATCAACTTAAATTTGACTCAAGCCCCAAATGGTGGCTATGATATTTCAACGACAGATGATTATACACAACCATTCCAAATCGAATCAGTCAATCAAAACGAATCATTTATTCACGGTTGGAATGGATACATTAGTGAACAATATAGCTATTTAACAGAACGTGACATCAAGAAACATAGTAACGGCGCTGTTTTGCGCACTGTTTGGACGATTTCAGTTGAAGACACACAAGCGCACAAAACCTATAGTAAAACAGTTTCTGACACAATTTTCATGCCGTCACATAACGAAGATTAGAAAGGAAACCTCATGTTAGAACAATTATTAAACGGCGATGACTATAACGTTAGCACACTTATGTTATTTGGCGCAGTTGCAATATTGACGTTAATGGTCTCTATGACAATTGGATTCGGTCTTAGCGCATTATTTGCCGATAAAGATATCTTTCTTGGGATTGCAACCTTTGCCGTAGCAATCATCGGAGTTGCTGGTATATATGTGTCGGCACACCAACTCAAGAAACAAATTAACGAAATTAAAACCATCGAAAAAGGTCACGTCGAAGATTATTACAACCTCACAAAAGATGGAAAAGCCATTAAGTTCACACTCAAAGATGATAAATCAGAATGGTTACAAACACAAGCTGAAGCGAAAATCATCGACGAAGATAATAAAACCTATCAAATTCAATACAAAGACACCATTGACCGCGTACCAAAATCAGCGGTCAAGTAGAAAGGAAACCGCTCATGGGAAACTTCGATAAATGGAATCGTGACGAAGATCATGAGAGCGACAAACTGACTGTCGTTCTTTTCGTATCACGAAACAAAGACAACAAAACGGTGCCAAACTTCACGGAGCGCAGAAACGCTTTCACAACAACTAAAGAACGGGAACAACTCCGCCATCAATTCCAAGCCTTTGTTGCTCAGGGCGAGCTTGGTGAAATGTGCCGAATGTACGTTTCAGTCAACCCTCGTAGTAACGCTAAAACGTTCAAAGCCCTACAACACAAGTTACTCGACCATGAATTCAACTTATCGAGCCTTCCGCAACGAGTTGCCGCTCTCGCAGCTCTCAAAGAAAATGCTTACGACTCAAAGCGTCTCAAATGGCTATTTGACTTCGACCCTGTCGAAGGAAAAGATACGGAAGAACTCTTGCAAGAATTCCTCGCTGACGTTCAGTACTATCACGAAAACACTCAAACTAAAAATGGTGCAAAACGTCCAACGATGAACGTTGAAGTGCACAAAACACCAAATGGTTACGGTGTTGTCGTTGACCAACGATTTGATACGCGTGAGCTCTTGGCTAAATGGACCAACGTTGAATTAAAACGCGACGACCTGGTTTGTGTGGAATGGGCTAAAAACTATTACTTGACAGTTGATTTAAACAACACTCATCCGAATACATATCCGTTCGAATCGGAAGATGAATAATACAGAAAGGAAATGCCCCATGTACTACAAACTTCCCGATGATATTCGAAAAACAATCTACGAATTAGAAGAACACTATCCATTCTTCAAACCAGAATCTTTTCGAAAACAATATCGTAAACACATAAAGCATTATCGTAAACGAGGCTTCTGGTCCGCTATCACATGGGGTCTAAGCCACGCTGTCGTTCTCTATATCTATGCGGCTCTAAAACTAGACAACCCGGATGCTGTTGATTCAAATGGCAAAAACATTGTCAAAACCATCGAAAACTTCGACAACATTGACGATTTCAAATGGGTCGAATTTCAAGAAGAACTCATTCAAAATGTAACAATGCTTCTTAGCCAAGAACGGCTCAACGACTTAAAATTGTTCTTGCGATTAGGTCTCAAATGGTTCAAACATGCACAAATCAATATGTACTATCACTATTACGACAACAAACCACAAGCATACTGGCGCAAGTGGCTCATCGAACGTACTTATATGAACGATGATGAAACACTATGGTCAACATGGAGTCAAGTCCAACGTATGTTTTGGTGGTAATTAGAAAGGAAAACAAATGACAGAACCGAACTATCAAAAACCGCCTTTGCGCGAAGAAATTGAAGCTTTTTTCAAACAACTAAAGGGTGTTATAATCGCAATCATAAGTATTGTAACATTTATAGCTGTTTTATTCGGACTTTTTGAGTTCACTAAAACAGATATAGCGCACCAAATAGGAAACTATATCAGCGAACACCTTCTAGCATTTATGTTTGCAACTTTGATAGCATTGCCATCATATGCCAGTTTATGCGGGGCATTATATTGTAAACAGCTCATCTATAAACGCTATCGCATCGGATATTTCTCCCAAATGATGTGGGGTTTTATTGGCTTTTTCGTCTTCCAATCGCTAAACATCCCAATCGCGCTCTGTATGGACGGTTTAATTCCAATCATTATCATTGAAATGTTTGCATTCGGAATTACAACGTTAGCCGTATCAGACTACAAAAAGAACCATCCGCCCATTGCAAGACCACTGACAAAAGAAGAAAATGAACTTCGCAACAGCATCATTCTAGCATTACTTCAAACTTATCGAAACGGATCGCATACGCTAGAGTCCGACGCTGACGCTTTTGCAAGAGCTGCTTATCTAATGGACTTTCAACCTGAATTGTTCGATGTTTTAAACGCAACTAACTCAGGATATACTATACCATCAATGTTCTACAGCGACACGCTCGATGATTCAACAAATAAACTATCTGTTAACACAGAAGACCCTCGCTATAAAACATATCGTAACCGTGTATACTGGCAAATGACACGCGATCAAAACCCTGACTCACCATTCAAACTATGCAAAGAAAACTTCTTCGATTAGAAAGGAAAAACAATGATCGTATCGCTTTTTATTCAAATCACCGTATTTATTTGGTATGTGGGCTTGACAGCATTACTTCTATTACTCAGCTATATTTGGATCAAAAAACTATTATTGGATCCAATTCAATATCTAATTGAAACCTCACCAAAAAACCAGAAAGGAAACCTTATGAAACCAGGACACTTAGATAACCATATCTTCAACCTGGACGCCATCGTCATGATCGAACCTTATGACGACGGAGGTCTTGTGCATTGCACCGACAATCACGCATATCGAATTTCTGAAGCTGAATATCAAGAACTACGTAAACTACTAGGAAAGGAATAACCATGGCTAATCCAACAACCGCATCCGGCACAGTCTCCATCTATGCCGAAACCAATATCAACGCCGCATATTTGCTCTATCTGCAACATTTAGCAAATACGCCTCTTCTCATTCGAGACATCAACAATGCCATTATCAACCAACCCGAACCGCTTGACAAACTAAATGCCATCCTTGAAGAATTCGATGACTATTATGACTACGAATCACATTTCGATGGCACAGGTAATGGTTCATTCGGACACGTAGTTGAAAACTTCTTCGAAGACATTTTCAATCATGATTACGGAGTTGCACTTAATGCTATCCGTGACAACTTGAAACAGTACAACTTCGAAGCAACCTTCGACTACACCGACGAAGACTATTCAACCGACTATTTGTCGCATGAAACCATCAAACTCATGTGGAAAGACCAACATACCGAAATCATCGAAACCACTCAAATGGACGATGAATGCACTGTTGAACGGCTCTTCGAACTAAACCTGTACAGCGTTGGCGACATCTACTCAGCCGATTGGCTCATCAATCACTATGATGAATGGTGTAACAGTTTCACGGGTATGGACAATTATCGCGAACATAAGCGTGAAATGATTGACCTACTGAAAACCCATCCACAACCACTACGTATTTATTCACAATTCGAAGAAATGATGAGTGAAATTCCCAGTGGACTTGAGCTCGTTAACCGTTTAGATAAATAGAAAGGAAATCCATGTCATTATATAGCTACTTGAACAAAGAATCCATTGTCATAAACAAATTGATTGCTTTCACACAAGCACCTAAATTTGCAACGTTAATGGAACTGTTGATGAAATCAGACGTTATTACCAAAAATGAACGATTGAGATTTACAAGCCCAAACGGTGCAACTGAAATTGAAATTTATAATTCAAAAATCACTATTAACGTTGATCCGCGCGAACAACTAGACCCATCCGTAGAAATTGTAGGATATCCTTACAAACTGATGCCAATCGCTGAAATTGAAATCGACTTAAACGATAAAACATATACACTCACAAACATCGACGAACGTTTCCATGCTGTCATTGATAGAACAATTGACGATTTGAACTACATTCTCTACCAAGGACTCGACTAGAAAGGAACCCCACATGTACAAATACCATTCAGTACAAGAACTCGCACAATTACTCGAACAACATTGGCAGAACACAGATGAATTCCAATTAGAATGGGAATTGGACGGTGAAAACGACCAACTTATCCATTTCAAAATCATAGCACATGGTGAAATCGTACGTGAAACAACCTGTGACATCTATACTATTGAAATCAAAACTTATGATTTGGAACCTGACGTTCAAAAATGGTTCCGCGATCCATGGTACGATGACTATACACGCGCTAATATAGCATTACCATCTGAAAACGGACGCGATATCGAACTCGGTGATAAAGTCATGGTTTCAGATCCATGTTACGACCTCGATATATGGTGTCAAGGTGTGCTTGAAAATGTAAAACCGGGGACTTGGCACACCAAAGCTGAAAAACTAAATGTTAACTGTTGGGGTAATCGTTGCTCCGCACTCATTGCTTGGCATGAAGATGTTGAAGAGCCAAACGATTTCGAAGAAACAGATATCTGCGTAGGTGTTGATTCAGGTCAAGCCGGTATCTATGACTATAACCATTTCGCTCACATCAAAGATGATGAAAAAAGCGATGAACGTTGGTACGATAGCATCCAAACATTCGCCTATAAACGCCAACCTGTAACGCCTGTTGGGCGATACCTCATTGACAAAATCAAACCACTACATCAAAAACGAATCACTCTAGAAAAAGAACTAGACGGACTTGATAGTAAACTAGGAAACCGAGTGTATCAAGAACTATTCCATCAAGAAATGGAACTCAAACGAGAAGGCTTCCAATACGGTATTTACGACGAGTCCCTAGACGATTACAAGGTATCGACACCCGTCAACCGCATCTGGACCGACAAACACTCAGTCGTCACGTCATCGGGACTCGGCGACGGTTCGTACGACTGTTACGTGGCAAAAAATGAAGCCGGTCAAATCATCGGCATCAAAATCGATTACTACCTCGAAGATAATGAAGAAGTCGAGTAAGTGAAACAACTAGAAAGTAGTTACGTCCTAGCACAGGATTTCCTAGACTAACTCATCCATCTATGGTAAAATAGGTATATAAAGAGATGAGGAGGTATTGAACCGTGAAGTTAAACATTCAAGTTCGTCTGTATCCAAATAAGACTATGCAAACGGTTCTTGATTCCTTATGTGATTACAGACGTTACTGCTGGAACCAAGGACTCGAGCTTTGGAACGCTATGTATGAAGCTCGTTTGATTGGGCTATCGGTCGAACTTCGAGCTAAAATTAAGGCATCATTAACTGATAAATCCATCAAGTTTTCCGAAGAAGAACAAGCCCTGAGAGCTCGATTTCCCGCACCTTCACAAAATTTGGTGCAAAATGAATTAGTGGCTCAAAAAGCCGATTGGCAATACGAGCTTTCTGCGCGGGTTTTGTTACTAGCTATTAAAGATTTGACGGTGGCGTGGAACCTCTTTTTCAACAATCAAAAGAACGCCAATAAACCCAAGTTTCAAAGCCGTAAGAAACCCAAACAAGGTTTCAAAACGGACCGTGCTCGGATTATCAATGGTCGTTTAATTCTCGATCAACCGCATGCGTACAAAGGTGAGTGGTCGAGCATTCGTTTTAAAGGTGCTAATATTCCAGATGGGAACTTGAAGCTTTGTGCTGTCACTCGCACCAAAGGGAAATACATCGCAACCATTACAATAGATGTTGACACCGTTACTCTCCCAAAGACGGGTAAAAAGACGGCGGTTGACGCTAATGTCGACCACTTTGATACGACAGATGGTCAAACCAGCTTAAAACCTGAGGTATTAGACCCTCTATATGAGCGAGTTCGTATCTATCAACGGCAACTCGCCCGCAAACGCAAAGTCAATAAGAACTACCGACATTCGAAAGGGTATCAAGCAACGAGAGCCAAGTTGCAAGCCACCTATGAACGAATTCGCAACATTCAAAATGACTTGCTTCACAAATTTACCACTGACTTGTACCGCCAGAACGATACTGTCGTGATTGAGGACTTGGATGTCAAAGGTATGCAAATGAAAAAGAAGGCTAAAAACCTTCATCGTTCCCTTTTTGGTCGCTTCCGTCAATTTATGGAATACAAGGCTGAAAAGTTTGGCAAAACACTCATTCTTGCAGACCGTTTCTATCCGTCCACTCAACGTTGTTCTCACTGCGGACATATCAAAACTGGTGATGAGAAAATTACACTCAGTGGGAATGCCAAACATGGAACCAAACATCATGAATATGTTTGTTACCACTGCAGTCATGAAGATGACCGTGATCACAATGCAGTGCTCAACTTATTAGCACTGGCCAAATAAAATGAAAGGAATGAGGCTGGCTCGGCCTCTGAGGATTCATCCTCTTGATGCGTTAGGAGGTTACCTCTGTCGTTACCCACCACGTTGTGGATACGGGAATGTGACTGTTAACGAACGTGAGAAAAACCGATGATAAAAATCTATTATTTGTCATCACTGACTAGGTTTTTCGGAGCAAACTATATGCGAAACAACTTTGACGACCTCGTGCGCGAACGCTGTAAAGACCTTCTTTTGGCGGGGCATCTGGCACGAGTCATCGCTGCACAACAATTCATGGGGCACACCGATCAGCAATTCGGTGAGTTTCTCGCCCCTCTCATTCAAAAAGAAACCATTACAGAAGACTCGCAAGAAATCACGAGCGAGGAATCACCGCAAGAAGCATCTGTACCGAACATCCGTACAGGTACCGTGCATCTAAAACCCGGCTACTATACAGTTTGCGATGAAACCGGTGCCGAAATCTTCACAGGAAATATTGGAGAGTATCGTGCGCTAGACCTCCACCATGGACAGTTAGTGGAATTCCGTAATGACTCGCACGAAATCATTAACCAAAATCTCGGTGATGATCCGTCTGCACCGCTACTCCACTACATTAAACACGGCATTGTAGAACTCGAACCTGACTCGCAAGAACTCTATATCGCAAAAGATATCAACGGGCAAACCATTAAGGAACTCGGTTGCGCTTTCGATATCTTCTACTTGCGTCAAATGGCGGATCGATTCAACATCCATGCCGGAGATACTGTAGATTTATACCTAAAAGAAGACGGATACCCATACATCAACTGGGTCTATCGCGGATATGATAGCGAAACCACTGTACAAAACACCAGTACAGTCAAAAAACGTACAAAAACAGAGCGAGAATCTCGCTCTTCGATTGACTATGACTTGACTGGTAAGAAAGTTGCTATTTACGGAATCCCGCCACGCATGATTCAAGAAATCGAAAACACCCTCATCAAAGAAAAGGGTGCGCGTGCTGTAGAAGTACAGCAACTCGGAACCTACTCTGCCGGATACAAAGTAGGCAAAGCAAAAATGCTCGACAATACAGATCTCGTTATTATTGCAAAAACGGGTATCAGTCACAGCATGTCATATGACATTGTGAATGTATGTAAAGAAAACAACATACCATTCGCTTACGCTAATCAACCAAGTTTAAAACGCATCGAAATGGCAATTTATCGAGCACTTAATGGCTATCCAAGCGATGAAATCAGTGCAGGCGATTTGCAATATCCAGAAATTACAGAATAAGAGGAACAAAATTATGTCATCACAAAATTATAACGGACAAATCTACGGACTTTACATTGAAAACGAAGATGTTTTCGAAGAATACCTAGATAGAAATAATCGAACCATCGAAGAACTTCGTGACAATTTATTCAACACTTGGGCAGTCTTTATCGATGAAGATTGTGAAGATGTTGATATTAAAAGTGCTATTGATAACTCAACATTCGATAACGAAGATAAACCTTCAGAAAACATTTGGATTTTGCCATTAGGAAATTGGCCAACATTGTTAAAACCAGCCTATTCATCGGAAGACGAAATTATTTCTGAACTAAAAAACAAATACGGTATGCTCTTGCCTAGAGATTACGACTACCGCAACAATATTGTCTATGCTACTTATGTTGCATGGGGATAAAATCATGTACTACAAAAGTTTAGACCAAAATCTAAATCAGCCACGGATAGGATTCGCAAATGCGGATCCGTCCGAATTGGCTAATGACGTAGTCTTTCACATATCAACTAAGCCCAAATTCTCTGACCAGAAACATACAGATAGGAAAAATAAATATGACAATTGATAGCATCACCATCAACCTAAAAGACAGACAACCAATCGAAATCAATAAAATGACCGAATTACGAACAGTCCTTTTGGATTACGACGAAGACGACGAATTCATCGTCACGAACATTGAAATCGATTACAAAAACGAAAACATCACAATTTCAGCTACACCAACAGAACGCGATGTTGACGAACTCGAAGAACTCATTGAAACACTTTACGAGCTATTCGACTACGATTTAGCTGAACTCTATGAACAGCTTCCAAGCGTCGCACAAGAAAACTTGAGCGTGTCTGAGTGGATGCCTCATGATGAAGAATTCTACAACTTTTACTTCTCTGAAGAACCAGCCCGTGCCGTTCGCGCGGCCATTTTCGGAGACGTTCATTGGTCGGACGACTATGTACGTTTCAACGGATACGGAAACCTGGAAACAGCATCACAAATTCCGTATGATGATGAAGCAGATGTCATCATTCGTGAATGGATTTATGATAAGACAGACATCTAGAAAGACATTCTTTACGGAATATTTAGAAAGGAACCCTAAATGAACAACATTTTAGATTACGTAAAACCACTTGTAGACACAATTTATAAACGTGAACCTGATTACGACAACGATATTGTCGTACAACCCAATGAGATCCTCATCAAGGAAACTGGACGCTTTTCACGCATCACGACAATTCGATTAATTGAAAACGATCTTTTTGAGATTATCCTTGATATCGATGGCAACATCATGGACTTCGAGCGAGAAACCATCGAACAAGTGGTCGATCTCGTTTTGGAATAGGAGGTCGCTAATGAAATTTCTAATAGAGCTAGGAATTTTGCCATGCCTTGGAATTATGCTATTACTGTTCGGTCTATTCTTCATTTTGATTAAATGTCTGTCACATGACAAACCCGAAGAATATTCAGATGATGAGGCTGTTGCCGCTTTAGTCGTGATAATATCTAGTATTGTATTTCTACTTATCGCATCAGCCTTTCTCGTAGGCGCAATTCTGAACAGCATCTTAAACAGTGGGCTAACAGAGCAACCTATCCACTGGTTTTAGAAAGGAACATCAATGAAAACCATCTTGGATTACACAAAAGAAATCGTGGACGAAATCTATAAACATGATGATCATTGGGACTACACAATTGTTATCAATCCCAACGCAATCGAACTAATGGAAAAGGATTTATACATCCCATTCACCATTATGCTTTCAAAAAATGGATTTCTTGTCACAAATTATCACGAATTCAGTATCACCGAAAAAACATTCAAAACCATTAAAGACGCCGTAGATTTCATTTTTGATTAGAAAGGAACCTCAATGCTGACAACCATTGCAATTGACCCACAGAATTTCGATTACGATGCCTTTGCTATCTATATCGAAAATAACCTTGAACATATTTCAAATAGCTACCAAAAAGAAACCGGCTACAAGATTACCGACATGAGCATCACAACGGGCAATAGTTTCGTAATTGTGAACTATGAACGTGAATACGAGCGTGGAAACCGTCCAAACGATCACTGCTTTAAATTTATTTCGACACAATTGAACTTTGACGGCATCGATTCAACCGACATTCCAGGTATCATCTTGCCTCAATTAATCGATGAAGATATTCTCACGCTCGACGACGTTCAATATGTTCTAACTCACATCGACTACGACGGTCGTGATGTAGTTGTCCTAGAAGGCGTCTATGACAGTCAAGAAGACGCTGAAAAACAAGCTTTTGACAACTCACGACTGAGCATCGTCCCACGCAATAAAACATGTGACGTTGGACTTAATTAGAAAGGAAACCCTCTATATCGCTAGACATCTCGGATTCTATCTGATATAATATAAACTATGAAAACAAGAATTATTTTAACCGTAGGATGTGTTGGTAAAACATATCTAGATACACACTACTCAAATATTTATGACTTCGATAAACATACTTTGGAGTATAAGTATGATAAAACAGGGTTTGAACATCTGTCTAATGAAGAGTTCAAAAGTCTTCCGAATCGCAAAATAAATGACGGTTGGTTTGAACGTTACATGACAGACTGGTGCAAAGTCATTGACTCAGGTCAATATGATGTTGTGACTGGTTGGTTGCAACAAGACTCCTTGAACTATTTGATTAACAAGGGATATCCCGTAGAAGTAGTAGTTGTTGATGTTGGAGGTAACGAATCTGTCTATAAAGAACGTAGTCAACTAAGAGGTAACAATGCTCAATATTGGACAAACCTAAAAGGTTTTTATGACAAGACACTTGAATTATACAAAGATAGAAATGATATTAAAGTTGCGATTTTTGACCAACCTTACTATCTAAGTGATTACCTTGTATTTTCGGGTATCATTTTGAGACAAACTAATAGATTAGGGGATACTTACGTCCATAAAGTTGCTGAAAAGGTTGGCTCTGAATTTAGAACTGAATATTCTTCACTTTCAGAAATATTTATACCTTTCTACACCCAACTTATTTTAACTGCTTTATCATTAAATACTGACATTACAGATGAAATGGTTCACGATGCTTGGTCAGTAGCGATGTACAATAGGGATGATGCAGATATACACAAATCAATGCTTCCATTTGGTAGTCTAACTAAAGAAGTTCAAGATTTAGATAATCCTTATGTTGAAAAATTAAATGAAATATTAAACTATTTTAAAGGTCTGCGACACTTGATTGAGGTATCTAATGTTAACGAATAAGCCTTGGACCCGTCAAAAGCTGACCCAGATGCTTTATAAAAGCGGTCTGAGAAAACCCGGGGTTGAAACCCCCGGGAGGACGTCAAGTACTGAAATCTATTTCAGACGAAACACGAAATCATCAGTCTTAAACAACTAACAAATACAAAAAAAGGAAACTATATGAAAGCACGTAAAAAGCCAATTGAGGTAATGGCAATTCATTACAACCACAACATCATCCTCGATGAATTTTTAAAATTATTGAGAACTAACGAAAACGAACCTGTTCGATATGATGAAACTGATAAAACAATTTATATCCAGAAAGAACGTGGAGAAATAGCGTTGAAGTATAGAAATTGGGTTATTTTTGAAGAAAACACGGACAAATCCTTCTGGGCTATCGACCATGAGATTTTTCTAAAAACGTATTATAGAGTTCCGCATACTACTAATACGTTTGTCAAAAAAGTTTACGAAGTTGAATGTGTCGAGTTTAAGTCTTTAGACGAAAGGGATATTATCGAAGTTTTAAACTTCGTGGGGTATAAACTCAATCGAGATGCAATACTAACTCTTCTTCAACGTGATGAAATGATTGACGAGATAAAGAAACAAGGGTATATCTCAATAAATACTCTTGAAGGGGTTGAGAAACTATACCCTACAGAAATCTTGATTAGGGGAGTTGAAGGAGAATATTATCCTGTCAAGCGTGTTAATTTTGATAAAGTTTATGAAGTAATCTAGCACATCCAATTTCAAAAATTGACAAACTTCACTCAAAATGCTATACTATTATCAATAGGACAGCACACCTCTCTAAGATGTGAAAAAGCTGACAGCAGAGCAACCTCGTATACACGAGGTTTTTTGAATGGGCTTTCGCCCAAGCCCTTTCCTCTCACGAAATTCTAAAATGCCACGAGCCGTGCTCGTGGTCGTTTTTTATTGCGAAACTTTTTTTAAAGGAAAACTAAAATGAACAAATTAGAAACATCACTTTCACAAAACGACCTAAACAGCCTGTTTAGTACAAAAGTAGAAAAAGCAAGTAATAACTATTTCTACATTATGACTAAAACGCACAAAATTTACATCAAAAACCCACAAATCACGTGGGATCAACCCTACACTGAGCCAGATGGGGCAACAATCAAATACGTCGACACAACAGAAACCGTTATCGCTCCAACATCAACTACTCGCACAGAACTTTTCTTCAACGGTGTCGCCTCAATCGAAAACTTTCCAGATTTAGCTCTGTTCGATAGCGTTATTTTAGATTCACCGAACATCGAACCTATCGAATTACTTAAAAACAAACAATTCAGCTACAATCTTGATTATCACTTGTACGATTTCGGATCTGGCCAAGATATCGATCTCTATGATGATGAGAAATCATTATCTCAAAAAGAATGGAACGCGATGTTCGAACAAGGTGTGCCGACCATCAATACAAAAAACCCAATCGTATTCACCGCTGACATCGAAGCTGTTCCGCTTCCAGTAAACAAAACTATCGAATTTGTCATTCCTGGGACTGAACGCAAACTCGTTATTGATGTTGATTCCACTCGTAAAAACTGTCTAGTTGATATTTTTGTTTCATCACTCGATGAAACTGTTGAAGAGGCACTCGTCCATATTGATAACTTCGATAATAAAGACCAGTTATTAACCGCCGTTTATCTTGAAGATGATGAACCCGTAGACATTTTCCGAAAAGATATTTAGAAAGAAAATCAATGAAACAATCAAACCTTTCACAAAAAGAACAAGATGTTCTAAAACAATATTTCTTAAAAGAAATCCAAAAGCAATTACAACCCTATACCAT
>ERZ773046.257-NODE-257-length-36639-cov-5.060136_pt1 | contig 36639 bp, 38 predicted proteins | sample MGYA00580634_ERZ773046 | MGnify/ENA primary metagenome ERZ773046 (study PRJEB29015, sample SAMEA2738127) | human oral metagenome | biome: human oral; feature: human-associated habitat; material: saliva | place: China | collected 2159 ... | reverse complement strand
GTGTGGTATCCATGCCTGTATGCTGACGCAAATCGCACCAGTTGTCAAGGGCATACCGCGCAATCTTCTTGGCATCGGCCTTATCCGTCTTGACCTTGCGTAGCGTGTTGTTACCGAAGTCCTTGATGAGCTTTGGATTGACAGCGGTGACGAAAAGATCGGAGGCGGCAAGCCATTGGAGCAACGGCTCGTAGTAACGTCCCGTGTGCTCCATGACAATGCGCGTATCGCCGTCCAGTGTACGGACAAAGGAAACGAGCTCCTTGATGCCGCTCTTGGTGTGGAGCACATTGAAGGGGCGAGAAAGGAACTTTCCACCGGGCGCAAGGGCGACAACCGTGCTTTTGCCCTTGGAGACATCAATACCGACAGCGTTCATGTGAATCCCTCCAAAACAATAGATTTTTAGCAATGGTGAACCAAACTCCTCATTACCGATTCGATCTATTGAGGGCTGACACGAACATGCAGAAGCGCAGTCCTATCTGCATAAAACGAACTGCTGGGAATGGGAGGATGGATGACGGACTTAATTGCGGACGTAACGTTCCTGGAAGCACACGTCAGACCAATGCACTCTCATTCTACAGCTTAGGTAATGAGGTAGACAAGGGGCGGTCGCGAACCGCTCCCCTGATCTATAAATCTATTGTAATAGGAAGAAGCAATGCGATGAGGGAGAGAAACAAAAATGGTGTAGCAAACATTTACGGACATGGAATACGCAAACCGCAAAAGAACAACACGACGAGAAGCCTTTCTGGATGCTATGGAGTCCATTATTCCTTGGAACGAATGGATGAAGCTTATTGCGCCGTTCTATGTTCAGAAAGAGAGCGGCAGAAAACTGATTCCACTGGAAACGATGCTGCGCATGTAACTCATGCAGAACTGGTTCGGTTTTTCCGACGAGGGCATCGAGGATGCCCTTTACGACAGCTATGCCATGAAGTGCTTTCTGAAGATTGACTTTTCCACAGAACAGACCCCCGATGCCACGACACTCCTGCACTTTCGTCACCTGCTCGAAAAGCACGACATCGCCCGCAAGATGTTCGATGATGTGAAACAGCGGCTGGAAGCCTCGGGGCTCATCATGCACGGCGGTACGATTGTGGACGCAACGATCATCCATGCGCCGCGTTCGACCAAGAACGCGACAAAGTCCCGCGATCCTGAGATGCACGCCACGAAGAAGGGGAATCAGTGGTACTTCGGCATGAAGATCCATTCCGGTGCGGACGCCGGAACAGGCTATGTCCATACGATTACCGCAACAGCTGCCAACGTGCACGACATCGCGAAGGCTCATGAACTGGTTCGCGAAGATGACCATACGGTCTATGGTGATTCAGGCTATCTCGGTGTGGAAAAGCGCACGGAAATCTGAGAGACGCCCGCGCTTTCAGACGTGAACTACCGCATTGCCCAAAGACCCTCGCAGAATCGTATGACGAAAGAATACAAAGGGATGAATTGGAAAAGGCAGATCGAGCATGCGAAAGCTTCGGTTCGCAGCAAGGTGGAGCATCCATTCCTGATTGTAAAGAGGCTGTTTCATGCGGGCAAGATGCGGTATCGCGGTATCAGAAAGAACCTTCTGCAATACTATCTGCTCTTTGCGTCGGCAAATCTCGTGATGTGTCTGCGGGCGGGAAGGCAGAGAGAATTTTGCATGACAACGGGATAAGTGCGCCCATTTTCCCGAATTTTCCCGATGAAACGGGAGATTCTGGAAGAAAAGGGAGAAATAGGGGCATGATTTTGCACTTTTTGCATAGGAAACTGTAGAATTTATGCCTATGGATAACGTAAGCATTATTACCTGTGGTTTATCAGCGTTTCCATAGGTGAAACCTGTTGCTCATTTCTGATTGATTTGTGTTGCCGTAAAATCTTGCTTGAGCAGATTCTCAAACTTTTTATGCTCTATGCCACCTTGATATCTCGGAGCTTTTTGCCACACAATAGAGCGCAATCCCAGTTCTGTGTTCATGTACTTATGAACCGTCAGGGCTGAAAGCTCGATGCCTTTGCGTGCCAGATCACCCCGCATCCTGCGGTACCCGGCAACGCCATTGGTTTCATGGTTTAGGGCTTGAATTTGACGCAGGATGTTCTGTTTTCGGGCATCTTCTTTTGCCCGCCTGTGCTTTCGGTAGTTGTAATAAGCATTCGGATAAATTCCAAAACGCCGCAGCAACCACCGGACGCCGAACAGATTCCGATGTCCATCGATGAATCGATATGTCTCTAGTCGATTCCATTTGCGAAGAATGCCGCTGCTTTTTTAGGAAAAGGTTTTCTTTGCGTGCATCTGCGAGTTCTTCGCGTAAGCGACGATTCTCCTTCATAAGCTCCAGATCGTTCTGGGCAGTCGGATTCTTTGAGGCATTTTGCTGACATTCTTCGCACCATTTGCTGATGCTTGCTTTTGAGACTCCATACTCTGCTGTCAAGCTTCGGTATGTGCGTCCTTCTTCGATATGAAGCCGGACGATCTGTTGCTTGAACGCTGGTTCATAGTGTTATTGTGACAAGAATCGAATCCCCTTTCATTCGTTGTTTCCCATTAGACATTCCTGTTACAACTTTAGTTTACCACAACAGTACCGATGTCATCCGGTACTTCGAAATCATCAAAAGCCTTTGTTGATCAAATCCCGCATATTATTTGCCGGAGCGAACATCGCTCGGCGTCTTGAGCAGCCCCCAACAGTAGTTGTCTCATACCTACCGATCTGACGGCAATCGCGTATCAACAAGATATGTCCCATGAAATACCTTCGCAACGACACGGTACTCTCTCTCTATCAGGAACGCGATCGTCGGATCTCGATAGACATTCTGCATATCACTGAACTCATCTGTAAGGCACTCCACCACCATGATTTTGGGACGATACCGTTCCCAATCGTTTCCCTGAATAACCGCGTACTCGTGATCCTCGACATCAATGTCCATGATATCAATGCTCCGCCCCCTCATGGCGGGCATATATTCGTCCAAAATATCCTGTAAGCGCATGACAGGAACTTCTGTCTTGGAAATGAGCTGCGATATGCCATTTCGAATATTATACTCCGCCTGCTGTTCGTTCATTGTATTGTAAGAGGATTCATCGAATGAATAGTACATCATTGTTCCTGTCTGGTCAGAACATCCAACGTTGAGATTGAGATCGTTCGGACGCATCTTTTGAAAGTACGCTATGCTCTCTGGCAATGGGTCTATATTAATTCCCCGCCACCCTTCCTCATAAAACCGCAGCGTATTCGAGTATAGCACGGGATGATTCGCCCCGACATCAACATACATCCCTTTTTCGATGCCGAACGATGCCGCCAGTCTCGATAAAATAAGATCCTCACAATTCGTTGAAAACGTCTCATCTACGACATGAAATCCATATCGACCAACGGCTTTTTGTAATCTATAGGTATTCTTGTAGAGGGGGTATATCCTCTCCCAAATGCTTTTCAGTTTCTGTTTCATAAAAATTCACCTTTCACTCACATTTCTTCTTTATTTATGCTCAAAATAATGTGACGTACTAGGTTTTTCCCAACTTCATACAACAAGCCGCTTTCGTATCTCTCGTAAAAACCGATGAGGCAGTGGAACATATTTGTATCTAACACCATATATCATTTGCCTCCACGTGTTCATGGAGAGAATAGCCGAGATGGTTGCCATCCTTCCCTTGAGCGCAGTCTCAATAGTTCATAATGGCCCCCACATTCGCACCGAGATCAACAATAACGCCATGTTCTCCTCGGATCTCCTCTACCAGTCCTCCCAAATAGGAAATAAAACGCGAAAACATCGGGCAATCTTCTTGATAGTCAGAGAGAAGATTGTTCTTTCCCATATCCAAAACAAAGCCGTCGATTTCATAATGGCGTTTAGGCTGATGAAAACATCTATATCAGACGTTTTAGTATTCTACGAATCAACGCCCATCCCCTCCCAAGTTGTATTGCAGAACTTCATGTACGGCACATGTCAATTGTTCTAAACGCCCTTCACCTTGTTCCATCAGCTCCGTCTGGCTGTATTGCAGCCGTTCTTTATTGCCTTCGATAAAACTTACCATCGTATCCTTAAGACTTTCGGGAGAATGCTTCTTGAAAAAAAATGCAAGCGGCGATTTCAATTCCAAATTAACAGGGATATCCGACAGAATAATCGGAACCCCTAAGGATATGGCATTGTACGCAATACCGCCGCCCGGATTCCCCTCAAATAACGTGGGTTGAAGCGCAGCCTGTGACTGACAGAGAATCTTGATCTGATCTCTTTTGGGAATATACCCTAAAAAATGGACATAATCCTCCATCTTATTTTTTTGCAAACTTTCGAGCAAGCGCTGGAAATACCCGGCATCTCTGTAATCATCAGTCTTGCCCGTGCACACAATATGATATTCCTTATAGCCTTCATTATGCAGAAGTTTTAGTGCGTCGAATGCTGTTTTATGATCTTTGTGAAGCCAAAACTGGTTGGAGATAAGAAAATACTTTTCAGGAAGATGATACTTGTCAAGATCCACGCCCTCAAGGGAAAACCACCCTGCCTCCGGAACAGCGGTATACGGCATAACGAATATTTCCGTATCTTCCACGTCATAGAACTTCTGCAGATCAGTCTTCACATCTTGGGCTTCCACAATGACACTGTGTGCCGAATGAAGCAGTCGCTGAAAAGAAATATCTCGATCCCCGATCTCTTCATCCGAGAAAAACTCCGGATAATACTTATGCTGCAAATCCGGAAGATATGGAATCCACGGTATAGGAAAACCTCGTCCCAGATCTAGGATTGTAGGGAAGACAATATCGATATCATGCTCTTTCAATGCTCTTTTCAGATCAGATAATACATTCCAATAGGTATTATAAACAACAACATGAACACGATCACTGTGGAACACATCAACTAGTTCGCACGTTGTATACGGAGGTGAATAGCGTCCAATCTTTCTACGCAGAACTTTCGTCCGCAAATGATATCGAACCTCACGAGCAATCCTGCGAAGCCAACTATCCTGCGGTATAAAGACATAAATCTCACAGTCATTCATCCGTTGCAGAGGAGCGACGTACGCCTTCAGAAAGTCAACGCCTCCCCCCCAACCGATAAATCCTGCCCCGAGCATCGCAACCCTCACGCAGACACCTCCGTAAATATCAGAGTTTCTCTCCTGTCAGCTTCTCATAGTCCTCTGCCAACAAACTTTTTCGTCGTTTTCGCACAAAATACCGACCGAATCGACTGATACATAGGCGAAACTTCCAGTAAGGAATCGGTCGTCTTGAAAAGATATGTACCCCTTCACTTCCGACATAATAACGACCAATCAACTCAGCACAATGTATTAAAGCCCGTTTCGTATAGAATGAAATATGCTGCCCTGTAGAGGTACTATAATACCACCAATCATCCGGCTTAGGTGCAGGTTTTGGAAGAAGTAACGTGGAGAAGATAATCTCATCCCCCAGCTCGGCAAGCTTTTTGATTTCGTCGAGAGGCTCATCATAGTGCTCAAAGAGTTCAAACGCCGTTACCACGTCATAGTGCTCTCGACTCTTCTCAAAACCTCTTGCAAATAAATTCTGCGTGTATTTGTCATACCACTGAAAATCAAAGCCTTGATCCCGCATCAACCGGACAAAAATACCATACCCTCCGCCAGAGTCCAGAAACGTCTGTGCCTGCGGGAAAAATGTAGCCAGCAAGCGTCCTACCATCTCAGCATTGGCATTGTTTCTCACCAGTATTCCAATATCTTCTGCGTCAATAATATCCGAGTATGCCTCATCTAGCCAATAGGGCTTTTCCGTTTGGACAAAGCCACAATTCGGGCACTGGAAATATAACACCTCGTACTTTTTCAATATCCTTGCCTTTTCCCAAAGGGTAGACTCCGTCCCGCAGATATGGCAGTTCATACGGGCTTCATCCCCTTCGTGAAAATGCGTGTGTCTGCTGAAAAATCCTGATAAAACTCATGAATCACATCGCAGATATATTTGACCTGATCCTCACTTAATCCCTGCCAGCTTGGCAGATTCATGCCGCGCCAACCAATATCCTCGGCATTCTTGTGCTTCTGATACTTTTGTGAGTACATCGGCATTGTGTGCACAGGATAAAACACAGGACGCGTTTCCACATTTCGCTCCTTCAGCAGTTCACGCAGCGGATCACGCTCCGAGCTCTTTGGAACAAGGATTGAACACATCCAGTAGGAGTGTTGCACATTTGAATCCTCTTGATGAAACTCCACTGGTGTTCCCTGCAAATACTTCTGATACCATGCAGCAATATCCCGTTTCTGACGCAGGAACTTTTCCGCCTGCTCCAACTGTGCAAGACCGATTGCCGCACAGATATTCGTCATGCGATAATTATATCCAATCACATCATGCCAATACTGGCGGAACTTTGCCATCCCCTGATCCTTGAGATGTGTTGCCCGCGCATAGAGTGTTTCATCATTCGTCACAACCATTCCGCCTTCTCCCGTCGTAATGGTCTTATTCCCATAGAAACTAAACGTCGAAATGTCGCCGAATGTCCCGACATGCTGCCCCTCGAAATAGCTACCGAAACCTTCCGCGCAGTCCTCAACCACGAAAAGGTCATGCCTCTTGGCAATCTCCATAATGCGCCCCATATCGCAGGGATGTCCATAGAGATGCACCACCATGATCGCCTTTGTCTTCTCCGTGATCTTGCGCTCGATATCATCCGGATCCACTTGCCAGTTGCCTTTGAGTGAATCAACAAAGACAGGCGTCGCCTCCGTGTAGGCAATCGCATTGACCGATGCCACATAGGTCAGCGTCGGCACGATCACCTCATCGCCGCGCCCGATCCCCAAAGCGATCAATGCCAGATGAAGCGCCACCGTCCCATTCGCAACCGTTATTGCATGATCTGCTCCAACATATTTCGCAAATGCAGTTTCAAACTGCTCCACGAACTTCCCCTTCGCAGAGATCCAGCTCGTGTCCAGGCACTCATTGACATACTTCTTCTCATTGCCGGTCAAAGACGGCTGATAAACTGGAATGAACTCCATAAAAATCCCCCTCATACTAACTATCTTAAATTGGACAAGTTACCTCATAGTCAACACTGATCAACAGGCTTTATAATTTGGTCAAATTCGACGGCTCTATTATCATACGTATGCTCAAGCAAACACCGCTGTTTCCCAGCCTCGGCTATCTTTTTTCGCTCTGACGGATGCTCCATTAACCATGTCGCTTTTTCAATACAGTCTTGAACAGAATCATAAGTCACGACCTCTTTTCCTGGCGTAAAAAGGTCCTCCATATTCTTTTTATTATCCGTCAGCAGGCAACTCCCCACCCCCGTTGCTTCATATAGTTTCATGTTAGAAGCAAATTCTGGCGACGAATCCGCATGGATGTCGAATGAAACAGCGTATCAAACATCTCTATGCCAAAGACAGACGATCTCAAGCGCCTGTATAGATCAATATGTACAAGAAACAGTGGTGACTGTCTACGTTTACATATTTTCCCAACAATCGGCAAGGACGAAAGGATATCTTCTTTGACGTTCTTAGAAAATGGCTTCACAACGTTATAAAGACCTATGCCCAACATAGACTTTAAGAGTTTCTTTTTAGAAACATTCGCACTCGGAGAATACATCTCCAACGGCAATACACTCATTAAAAGCTCATTGTAAAACGAACTTGGACACATAAAAATAGGACATACAGAATCAGCCTAGTAAAACATCTTTGCCAAAACACCACCAAGAGGTTCTGTATGTCCCAAGCACTTCTACCACAAAATGCCGTACATTCAAACACCTAAACGCCTATCAGTGCGGGCAGATGAACGTGATGCCACCTTTGGCAATTGAAAACTGGACACCATCGTCTGGAAAGCGGGATGGATTCTGTTCTGCTTGCCGCAGATGAACGTACGGAACGAAAGAAGCAGCTCATAAAGATTCCCGCGAAGACGACTGAGGCTGTCGCAGAAGGGATTGCCAAACGTAGCACGATTTATGGGGCACTGTTCTCGCAGGTGTTTCTTACGATCATCTGTGACAATAGAAGCGAATTCGCTCGTCTGCAGGAAGGCATTTTGGATGCGAAGGTGTACTATGCTCATCCGTATGCTCCGTGGGAAGCAGTACGAATGAAAAGCAGAATGCACTCATTCAAAAGGCATGGATATGACGGGGGATGAGCAAGCGCGGGAGGATTGGAGCAATATGTTGCCACGTAAAATTTTAGGTTATGACCCCCCGCAAGAGTGCTTCGATGCTGCACTTTAAAATCTTTACCCATAATTTTTGATTCTGTTATACGCTACTGTCCGATTTAATATTGCATTTAGGAATATTTTTCCAACATTTCCCACTCATCAAAGAGACTTATTCTTGTTGAACAGATTCAACACTTTCCCATATCTTCACTTCTCACTGGAAACACACCATTATTTTACGCCAGCACGCTCTCCAATCCCTGCCGTACGGATCGGATAAAGGCCTCCTCGCTATACCTCTCCTGCACAATAGCTTGGACACGAGCAGATTCAGCTCGAATCCAATCTATATCGCGCTCCCCATAGTGACGAATCGCCTGCTCAATGGTATCCATTTCGCAATCCTGAAGATGAATCACTTCATCGTCCTCAAAGCCGCACTCCTTGCTGACAATCGGTATGAGCCCGGCAGACATCGTCGTCAGCACTGAACCAGCAATCCCTTCCGAGCATGACGGCAGAACAGAAAATGCACACATCTGCGCAATCTCACGAAATTCATCGCCCATAATATCGACAAAACCAATGGCCCGTATATTTCTTGTGTGGAAGAGCTCGCGATTGTACAGCTTGCAAAAAGCTGGTTCTTCTCGAAAGCCACTGCATATATAAAGTTCATAAGGAAAGCCGTCCTGACCAAATATCTCCAGCAACAAATCCAAGCCTTTATGAACTTGTCCATTGCTTGCAAAGAATAAAAATTTGCGAGGAGATCTTTTCTTCCCGTCAATCGATATGGGAAAAGAATACCCTGTATTTTTGATAAAGAATGTCGGCGGCATGAGAAACTCGTTGAACGAATTGAGGTTATACGCATTTCCTATAAAGAACACGCCATTAAACAACTCTATTTCTCGGCTAATCAATTGTACCTGACGCTCTGGCGGCAGCCGTACTCCCTTGCGCTCATATACTGCATCCAACCGCAATTGTTCATTAAAATTCGCGACACTTGGATTCATTCCTGTTATATATGCAATGCTCCGACAGTTCTTCTTCATATACGACTTATAGGTGTCATTAAAGCCCGGATGAAGATCGATCACTAAATCATAGTTCTTATCCAGCCCTCTGCACTCATCAACATCGCGAACATCTACATTATAGCAAAACCGCCCAATTTCTGCAGCCAAAGCCATGACCTGCCATTGACTTTGATGTGTATTCCTCTCCGCAGGACTGAGGTAAAACGACTCCGCAACATATTGAAGCAAACAGTTTTTTTCATAATTCGTCTTGTTCACATTGCATGCGATCGTTCGTCCTCTTAGGCGGCACAGCATCCTTGTAATATGCCGCGGATCTACCCCTAGAGTCCGTAGCCCTGCCTTTACCCCCCGCTTCATCAATTTTTTGAAGGATGCCGTGGTGCGCTTAGTCATCATAGCATTCAACCGCCTTCTTTAAGCTCTCATATACGAGCGTATTATTCTCCTCGACCGTGAAGTTTTCATTAAGATCATAGAAGTTTCCACCTGCGACGATGCCCGGAAAAAGACTTTTGCAGAACCGCTCATACGAGCGCTCAAACTCCTCTTTTGTAAACTGATATTGCATAATATCATAAAATTTCATTTTAGAGGAATACTGTATGACCCCCGCTAAGGAACGATACCATGCATATCCAAAGCACAGGCACTTTTTCCCAGCGGTTATCGCCTCCCATCCTGCAGTACCGGTAATCGTCGCAACAAATTGCGCATGCTTGATAAGTTCGTACGTATCTACACAGGGTTCAACCAATATTGCCTTATGAATTCCTTTCAATCGAATGAAGAATTCTGGACACCGTTTATAATACGTCTGTTTCGGGTTTTCTTTGACGTATACGATCCAATCCTCCGGCAAAAGCTGAACAAGTCGCTCTAGTGCGAGCAGCTGATCTTCATACACACCACCTAATGTATCCGTGGTCATCTCTGGTTGAAGGTGTAATGGGAAATAAACATATTTTTTTCCCTTATCAAACGGCATACATTGATCATTACGGTGTTTCTTAAAGCGTTTGTTCAAGCAAATATCAATCACACGATATGCCAGTTTCTCTATGACTTTATAGAATAAATCGTCTTTATGTTTTTTTAACTTGGAAACGAATGCTCCGTTTAGAAACCACGCCTGAAGGGTTGGAATTAGGCGAAACCGTCCTGAATACAGTATTTCACGGGGCACAGACGGCATGTAAAAAGGCGTTTTCTGATACCCTCCCATCCTCTGAGGCATTTCTGCATGAAAGTCTAATTTTTTTTCTAGATAATCACAACCAAGCAAGTTAATTGACCGAAAGCACATAAATCGATTTTTTATAAACCACGCTTGCTCAGTCATAATTATTTTTACATTTAATGCTTTGGCAACGACATACGCCATAAACGGAACCGCTCCATGTGGTGCATTGCCCATAAGTATCAGTTCAATCTCATATTGCTTGAAAATATGATACCAAATCAGGAAAAGCCTGTTGAAATTATGGACGTAAGTACAGATTTCTGTGCTTTGAGTCCAGCGATTATCTATGTTTATGAATGGATATAGATATTGATGTGCCCTATCATAGATTACATCTTCAATTATTTGTCGGGAACTTGCATGATATTCTCTTTCCATCTCCGCAATATTAGAGGTGTGCATATTCGGCTCTCCAGCATAATCGCCGTTCGCATCAATCAGCCAGTATCGTACATTAATGACCTTATTTTGATTTAATTTTATAATTGCTCTTCTCAGATGCTCTGGATAAAAATCTACTACAAGAGTTTTTATAGATTCCATTTTTTCCACACAATCCCATTCTTCTCTAAATTGCTCATAAAAAGCATCGCGATCACACCGATACAATTATAACATATTAACATTGTTTCGCAACCCTTGTATTTCAGCCCTCTTTCATTCTCTGTAGGTTTGAAGTTGCAATTTAGACTGGATTGAAATGTTCCTCCGTAGGTTGTATAATCCTTGTGTAAAATTCGTTTTTGCATACTCTTATTTTAAGTCAGAAGCCGGTGTTTGCAAAAACCGGCTTTTGTGTTTTTTGCACAAATTTGAGGCTGCTGCATCTTTGCTTCCTGCAACAGCTCCTTATTGTCTCATTCGCTACGCTCTCCCAACTGGGTCACGATCCATAAAAGCAAAAAGCGCAGGAATTTTCTTTCCTACACTTTCAGATCTAACTTTTTTGGGGCACTACAGAAACACACGCATCATAAACACTGTGCTCATTTGTTTTTAACCAAAGGCATGTATCCGGCATAACTCAACGTGAATAAAACTTCATGATACAACCTCCTTAAATTCAGCTGCACATCCCCATCAGTCAATTATATCCCACGATAGTGGTGTACCGCGCTCAATGTCTCGTACTGCCTTTTTCCCCTGTATGGCATCAATATACTTCGGCGCAAGACCAAGTCCTGGGCGAATGATACGTGTGTTTTTCTCTGTGAATCGCTCACCCTTTATCATGTCCTGTGTCACATAAATGCTACGGCGAAACGCGAGAGATTTTTCCTCCTGCGGTTGGCGATCATAAGAAATTTCTCCAAGTGCCTGGTAGGCAGTTCGACACTCAGAGACGAGCAGTGCCATCTCCTCCGGCTCGAGGGAGAATGCACTATCAACGCCACCATCCGCACGGCTGAGCGTGAAGTGTTTCTCAATGACAGTTGCACCGAGCGCGATGCTTGCGACGGCGGCACCAATGCCAAGTGTGTGGTCGGACAACCCGACACGACAACAGAAGAGTTCCTTCATGTGTGGAATCGTGCGAAGATTTGTCCCCTCGGGCGTGGCGGGATAGCTCGACGTGCATTTGAGGAGCGTGAGGTCTGTGCAGCCATTCTCCCGTGCTGTACGCACGAGATCGTCGAGTTCTGCTACTGTCGCCATTCCTGTCGACGCAATGATCGGCTTGCCCGTCTGTGCGACTTTACGGATAAGCGGAAGGTCAATGTTTTCAAACGACGCAATCTTATATATGGGGCAATCGATCAATTCGAGGAAATCGACAGATGTCGCATCAAACGGCGTAGAAAAACAGATGAGTCCCTCTTCTTTCGCGTGGGCAAAGATCTTTTCCTGCCACTCCCACGGCGTATAGGCTTTCTGATACAGCTGATACAAAGACTCGCCCCGCCATAAACTATTGGGGTCAGAAATAAAAAACTCTCCATCAGACTTATCGATTGTCATCGTGTCTGCCGTATAGGTTTGGATTTTAATAGCATCGGCACCAGCTCTCGCCGCTGCCTCCACAATTGTCAAAGCACGCTCAAGCGATTGGTTATGGTTGCCCGACATCTCTGCAATGATAAAAGGCTGACCGCCCTTGCTCCACATATTTATTCTCCTATCGAATGACACGTCCCACCGAAAATGCTTCAGCGAACTCAATACCTACTGCATAACCACGATAGCGTGCAAGAACTTCTACTGCTTTATAGGAACGCGAATGAGGATAGTCTCGCATCTCTAAGGCATAAAGTTCAAGCGCTTTTATCTTCCGTGCAAACGCACTGCCGATATCCACATAAAGGGTAGGAAGAAACACCTTATCTGTCGTCTGCATCTGCCATTCTGTACTTGATGGCGTCTCAAAGAAATACAGTTCCTTGACACTTTGTCCCGGAAGTGACCGACAAGCCGTAACAACTGCATTATGCGTCTGCACATGATCAATATTCACATCACCTGCATGATGTGTATAGACAATTTCAGGATGAAAAGCATCAACTTCCTGCTCAACAACCTTGACAATATCTAAAAGTTCAACACAATCCATACGATTGTCCGGGAATTTTGCAAGTTTTATACTCTCTGCACCTAGCGTATGTGCAACTCTTTGCGCATCATTATGCAGGGCATCCAGTTCATCTTGAAGGCTCACAACATCGCGCTGATCTGAACGGCTTGTCAGCCCCTCCGCCATAAGGAGAATTCTGACCGTATCCCCCATCTGTACATGACGAATGATCGTACCTCCTACACCAAGAACCTCATCATCCGGATGAGCCGCAACAACAAGAACACGCTTAGACATCTTCTTCCTCCTGCATCGTAATTTTAACATCTGCCAAAATGAATCCATCCTTTAAAGAGGCACGCGAAAATTCCATTCGTAAGTGATTCATCTGAAGAAATGCCGGCGGATAACCATCTGCATCAAGCATACGGATGTAGTCAAACACCTGTGAAAGACTGTTGAGATTTCCTATGTCACCATCTGCAGGAGTTCGGCGCTTAAAAGTAAATTCCTCCCCCATCTGTGCATGAGGTACAGGATTCTCTTGCACCAGCTCTATCATCATTTCCTTTGTAATCTCTCCGGCCCGCAAATAGATTTCTTCTGCACTGCCCCAAAGAGAAAACGGGCGCTTGGCATAAATTGGACCTGCATCAAGCTCCTTAACACAGCGAAGTGCCGTAATCTTTGTTTCATAGATGCCGCGCGCAATAAGATTTTGCAAGGGACTCCCACCGCGACCAAAGGGCAAATCCGTCATGTGGAAAATCACGGAACGAAAATTTTCGTAAACTACTGCGGGAATAATATAGGACCAATGAGGAAAAAAAACCCAATCAGGAGAAAGCAATGTCATTTTTTCCTGTGACACATCATCCCGCTGTTCCAAATAGGTCACTTTGGCGCCTGTTCGAGCTTCAATCTCAGGCACAAATCGACGATTCCATGCCCTATTGGAAACAATGACAATATGCACGATGCTTCCTCCTATAATAAAGGTTCTTTTTCGCGGCTAATCTTTAGATAATATCGATGTCCCATCCATTCAAAAAAAGCCGGATACCGCTCATTATCTACAACACGCAAAAGATTGATCTGTTCACGAATCGTCCGATCTAAATCAAGGCAGCTATCTTTTGAACATCGCCGCGGATAAAAACTTTCTTCCCCCTCTTGCTCTCTGCCCATTCGCAAAACATCAGGGTAGTTTTGGACAAATTCAGTACAGAGTGTACATGTTGCTTCCCCTTGAATTTTACGCAGATCATCAATCAATTCGCTCCCATCGAAGTACATCTCCTCTTGTAGGTAGATTTTTCCTGCATCGACATGTTCATTTGCCTCAAAAAGAGTAATCATTATATGTGACTTCCCTTCAAGAATCTGCCACGTCAACGGAGACCATCCCTTTCCTCGTGGTAAATCACTTTCGTGAACCACTAGATTGTGACGATTAAGGCGTAACCATTCTTTTTTTATAATTTCTTGACAACTTAACAAAAAAACGAAATCATAAGCGTGTTCCTTATCAAAACTATACCGACACACAACAGTGTGTCCCATGTTACACAAGTCTTTTTCAAGGTGCTCAATATATGGTTTAATCCATGAGTTTTCATCTGTAATAATAGCAATTTTATACACTTTCATCACCCCCATTAATCTTTTAGAGCCTCATGAATCAATATTTAAGTCGGCAGTTCTGCTGAAACATACCAAGTTCATTTACATTCTTAAACTTCTGCACGCTCCTTATAATATCCGCCTTTGTCACTTCACTCCATCTGCCCAAATAATAAATAAGTCCCGCTTCCGCACAATCGCAACAAATCTCAAATTGGTTTTCAGCGATGGCCGTGACAATAGCAGGGAGCTCCAAAAAGCAGCGTTCCCACGTTGTCGTGCCGCCCGCCCCTAGCGCAAGATCGGCACACGCCATAAGCTCCGCCATATTGGGAACCTGGCAATGATAGTGAAGGAAGCCATGTTCCGCACAGAGTTCTTCGATCTGCACGTGCCGCGCATTACTCCCACCAACAACAACATCTACATCGACAGAGGTCAGCCGCATCTGCAAAAGCGCATGAATTGCCTTCTCTGTCTCATACGTTGGATCGCTGCCCCCGTAAAAGACAAGGATGCGGCGCAGCCTGCCGTCACGAGGCCGGAGTTTCTTCCTCGCCTCGTAGAACTCCTCACGCAGGAGAGCATGGCGTGGTCCAAGCAAGAGTTTGCATTTTTCGGGCACGAGTTTGTCATAGCGTTTTTCCATCGATCGATAGAAGTTTTGGTCGAGCAGAGTATCACAATCATGTCTGCGATTTGCAAGATCATCAATCACAAGGATTTCTTGCACAAGAGGTCGTATCCGCTGTTCCCAGGTAAAATCAAGTGCGTAACTATCCACAACAAGCTGCCCCACAGGAAAAAGCTGACGCAAAATCGCCGTCGTTTCCTCTGCATCCACCACCTGCGACACGGTCAACCATGCCGCATATCCTGTGAGGTTTTCATCCGTCTCATATTGCGGCAGGAGATGCAGGGTAAATCCATGCTCCGCGACAAGTCGATACAAACTCCCTGCAAGATCACGCGAGATAAAATGAACCTCTGCGCCGTCCTTCCGTAGGCGCTCCGCTAGTGTCAGACAGCGCATCAGGTGCCCGCTTCCGATCTGCTCGGACGAGTCCACTCGGATTGCAACAACACAGCTCATGACATCCATCCGATCTGTTCCATCACATACATCACCCCAAAACAATCTTGAGCGGCTCGCCCTCCATATAAGTTTCGGGATGTCCGCTCCTGAGCGCCTCACGATATACCTTCATCGCATCCTCAAATACGTTGAGCGTGAAGTCCAAATCCTCCTGCGTATGCGTGTAGCACGGGAATATGTGCCAGCCGAGGAGAACGCCGCGCTTGACGCTTTCCTGCATGAAGATGGAGTTGTAGAGCCAGTCCTTCTTGCCCTCATAGTCCGTGTATTCGAGATTCAAACGGCAGGGGTAGCCGGTAAGATCAATAGGCACATCAATATCCTTGGCAAGCCGGCGGAAATTATCCTGAAGATATCTCCCCTTCTCCCAGATTGCCTTCGTGACTTCGCCGGATTCAAGTTCTTTCATCACGGCAATTCCGGCAGCAAGAGACAGGCAGTCACCGCCAAAGGTAGTCGAGATAAAGATCTTCTTATCCACTTCCTCCATAATGTCCTTGCGTCCCGCAACGATGGAGAGTGGCATCCCGTTTGCCGCCGCTTTGCCAAACGTCGAGAGATCCGGTGTCACACCAAAATACGCCTGTGCACCACCAATGGAGAAACGGAAGCCGTTGACAACCTCATCGAAAATGAGTAGTGCGCCGTTCCGATGACAAAGTTCCTTCAGCTGCTCGAGGAATCCCTCTTTCGGTGGCTCAACCTCAACCGCTTCGGTAATGACTGCAGCGATTTCTCCCGGATAGGTTTCAAAATACTCTTCGACCTTCGCGAGATCATTGTAATCAAATTTATGAACAAACTGCCGCACTTCTGGCAGGATACCGCCCTGACGAACACTCTCCGCCGCCGTCGTCCATTCATGCCAACCGTGGTACTCGCCGCGCACAATATACTTTCGCCCCGTGTAACAACGTGCGATGCGGACGGCAGCCTCCGTCGCAGAGGACCCTGTCTTGAGAAACCGCACCTTACCCGCGCTCGGAATGTGCTTTACACACAGTTCGGCATACTCTACTTCCTCGGGCGCAACGAGGGAGTAGCCCATACCGCGGCGCAGCTGCGCCACGACAGCATCATCCACCGCCTTGTACTGATATCCAAGCAGGATTGGTCCCAGTCCCATATCATAGTCTATGTATTCGTTGCCGTCCGGATCCCAGACGTGCCCATCCTTACCGTGGTCAATATAGATGGGAGACACGCCCTTGATGTGCGTCTCTGGTCCTTTGCTGTAGAGCTGGCATCCCGAGAGGATGGTATCCTGCGCCCGCTCCCATAGTTCCTCCGACTTCTTTAGACTTCTCTGATTGATCTTCACGGTGCTCCCCCTCTTTCGTTTTCCATGGCACTCTTATGCAGCAGCTCATCCTCTGCAATCGATTTTTGTAGCCCTTCATTGCGCACGATCCCCTGATTGATCGACAGAAGCTCTGTGTTCTTGTCAAGCAACGCAAGAATATCCTGCATAGAAAAATCAGGATTTGATGGATAGAGTTGCTCATAAATTGCTTCAACTAGCGCAAAATCTCTCGGTTCATCCACCGTCCAGCGCAAATTGCCATAGTCCTCGACACAGTCTACGTTGCCAATGCGGAAACGCTCCGGGTGATTTCGGAAATACAGTGTAACATGTTCTCGCTCAGAGGGCCGCTGTGCTTCTCGATGTGCTTGCTCCAGAGCCGCAAAGGTCATGACCTCAGTATCGAGACCATCCGGAAAACGCTCCGTTGTGTGCGTATAATCGTTGTTCTCGACGAGATGCCATGCAATCACATCGTCAACAATACGCCAGTCAATCAGAGGGCAATCTCCCGTGATACGGACAACATGCACAGGTGCATATTGCTCGGCACAATGATAATACCTCGCGAGCACATCATCGAGGCTGCCGCGGTAGATACTGTACCCCACCGCCTGGACAGTCTTCGCCAGTACATCGTCACTCGGATCATCGCTCGTCGCAAGGAGAATCTTATCGATTTTTCTGCTTGCCGACAATCTCTCCAGCCCATGCAAGATCATTGCCTTACCCTGAATCTCTTTCAGTACCTTGCCTGGCAACCTGCTCGACGAGGAGCGCGCTTGCACAATTGCTATAACCACACCTATTCCTCCACCATGATTCGATGCTCATCTCGTAACAAACCATAAAGATAGCAATCCTCACGTCCACTCGGTGTCAGAACCTCTTGTCTCAGACAGCCTTCTCGGCGAAAGCCATTCTTTTCCAATACTTTTTGACTGGCAATATTTCCTGCATACACGCCAGCTTTTACCTTCGAGAGATTCCTCTCAAGAAACGCATAACGCACAACAAGCCTGACGGACTCCGTCGCAATTCCCTTCCCCCAGCAATCCTTTTCGCCAATAAAATAGCTTACATCTCCATGTAAGTAAACTGGATGAATGGGACCAAGTTTAATATTTCCAATATGGCGACCACTATCTTTCTCGCAGATTGCAAAAAAAACTTCATTTTCCTTTGCCTGATGTAATTTCACAAAGGCTCGTATGGAATCCATATCCTGATCTGCAAGCCTTGTTTCCATATATTGATTTGTTTCCTCGTCGTTCATCCATCTAAAATACGTAGAGTCAACGTCACCCATTTCCACGGGCCGCAAATAGATATCTGTCCCTCGGAGAACTTTAGTACTACTCATTTTGAGCATCCTTTCCGCACTTCTGGCAAGACAGCACTCCGCATCGACAGCCTTCTCTCTCCGAAAGTACATAAACTCGTTTCATGTCATCTTTTTCCATCTGGTTGGTACAATAACTTCTTTCGGCACATCGACGATCGACGTGCGGATATTCTCGTAGGTCGCATGAAATGTACCTTTTTTTTGCTGTATCGTGACATTTTCACATAGTTGCTCCGCTGTATCTACTCCGAACACCACATAATCAATTCCCTCATGCGATAGCGAGTAAAGAAGTGCCGCTTCGTCAGGTGAAAATCCGCCGTCTTTTGCAATTGTCTGGAACGAAGCAACATATGTACCACTCCCGACCACTCGCATCTCTGCCTGATCCGGTTGCATAAGTAGCAGTCCTTGCAAAAATGCACTCCTTGCATAGACACATTTTCCATTTACCCGTGCCTCATCAAAAAAAAATGCAGCATCCAACCGCCGATCAAGGGCATTATACGGCACTTGTATACTGTCGATCCAAGGGGTTCGAGCGGCGCACAGTGCTTCCCCCACCTCATAAACAGAGACACCGATCTGCTCAATCAGCCCGTTTTCCTTGGCACGCATCAGCCCCTCCATGATGGCAGAACGCTCCATATCCGACGCACGATGGAGCATATAACCATAGATACGTTCGGCACGAAGGCGACGTAGGCTTTCATGCACCTCTGCAATGACATCATCCACATCATCAGCGATATTGGGTCGGAGCTTTGAGATGATGCGAACAGGCATACCGCCCACGTACTTCTCAGTCAGACCATAACGTCCTAGTATATCTTCCGCCATCCCATACGCGCTCGCAGTATCATATTCACAGATTCCATGAGCGAGCGCAGTATCCAGAATTGAAAACACCTCTTCATCTGTAGGCTGTCGGCCAAGCACATTATGAATGCCATAGTGCATACCGAACTGTACAGTACCAAGACAAAGCTTTGCTATTATGACCACCCCCTTAGATCGACACAAATACCTCTCAATCTGTCAAAACCTCACAGAGCGCGTCCACCACTAAATCCTGCTCATCGTTTGTCAGATCATAATAGAGTGGAAGAGTAAATGCTTCTTCATAATATTTCTCGCTCGCCGGAAAATCTCCTTGTCGAAAGCCCAACTTTTCATAATATGGCTGGCGGTGTACCGGAATATAGTGGAGATTAAGCACAATTCCATGTTCTCTCATCTCCTCAAAGACCTGCTGCTTCGTCTTTCCTATCTGACTGAATGCTGCGCGTACTACATAGATGTGCCAAGAAGGATTCGCCTCTTCCATCACATGTGGAGTAGCAAGGGGAAGCCCTCGTAGGAGCTCATCATATCGCGCTGCAAGCTCTCGCCTGCGTGCAACGAAAGTATCCAGCCGTGTCATCTGACTCGCGCCGAGCGCGGCCTGAATATCCGTCATGCGATAGTTGTAGCCGAGGGTGAGCTGCTGATAGTACCATGGTCCGTCAGATTCATGCGTCATCCTGGCAGGGTCACGAGTAATTCCATGGCTACGATAAATCTTGAGATTTTCGTAGAGTTCCCGATTATTGGTCAGCACCATGCCGCCCTCACCCGTCGTAACAATCTTTACGGGATGAAAACTAAAGACCGTCATATCGGAAAAAGCACAACTTCCGACCTTTGTCTCAAGATAATCTGCGCCCACCGCATGGGATGCATCCTCAATGATCGTAAATCCGTATTCCTCGGACAACTCTTTGATACGAACCATATCACAAGACTGTCCCGCAAGGTGCACAGGGATAACGACTTTGGGCAGTTTATTGGCTTTTCGTGCGCGACACAGCTTCTCCTCCAGCGCGGGCACACTCATATTATAGGTTTTTTCATCAATATCAACGAAATCAACATCTGCACCGCAATATCGTCCGCAATTTGCCGATGCGACAAAGGTAATCGGACTCGTCCAGAGGCAATCTTCCTCACCGAGTCCGGCAGAAAGGCAAGCAATATGAAGTGCCGCAGTCGCATTGCAGACTGCAACTGCATACTTCGCTCCGCAATAATCCGCAACTTTTCGCTCAAAACGCTCGATGGCAGGTCCCTGCGTCAGAAAATCAGATCGCAGAACCGCCTCGACAGCCTTGACATCTTCTTCGCTGATACTCTGTTTTCCATAATAGATCATGGGTTCATCTCCCTAAGTTCCTCAACGGTTAAGAAATACGGATTTGAGCCAGAATCATAGGCAAAGCCATCAGGAACAGGATGACCCTCTTCACCAAGCATATTTTTTGCATAGTCGACGCCAAAAACCGGCGTAGAAGGGCGAATAACAAAGTGATCCGAAAACTCAAGAGTATCGTAATAGAGATCGGCAGGACACATAACCTCATGAAGTTTTTCTCCAGGACGAATGCCGATAATCCGAATTGGCATATTCGGCGCAATGGCTTTCGCCAAATCCGTAATCCGCATAGAGGGAATCTTTGGAATAAAGATCTCCCCGCCATGCATGCGTTCGAAGTTCTTCAGCACGAATTCAACGCCATCCTCCAGTCGCAGCCAGAATCGTGTCATACGGGGATCTGTGACGGGCAGTTCCTTTGCTCCCTCCGCAATCAACTTCTTAAAGAACGGAACGACAGAGCCACGCGAACCAACAACATTCCCATAGCGAACAACCGCAAACCTTGTCTCGCGATCCCCAACAAGATTGTTTGCGGCCGTAAAGAGCTTGTCTGAGGCAAGCTTGGTTGCACCATACAGATTGATTGGATTTGCCGCCTTGTCCGTAGAGAGGGCAATCACCTTTTTGACGCCTGCCGCGATTGCGGCATTGATGACATTCTGTGCACCGTTGATGTTTGTCTTGATGCACTCCATCGGATTATATTCCGAAGCTGGAACCTGCTTAAGTGCAGCCGCATGTACAACATAATCCACCTGATACATCGCCTGTTTCAGACGAGCCTCATCACGTACATCGCCAATAAAATAACGCATACAAGGCTGATCGAATTTTTGTTGCATTTCGAACTGCTTGAGTTCGTCACGGGAAAATACAATAACTTTCTTGGGAGCGTACTTTTTGAGTATAGTTTCTATGAATTTTTTTCCAAATGATCCCGTTCCACCTGTAATAAGAATATTTTTTTCGTCGAACAAACAAATCAGCTCCCATAAGAATCAAGATAGACTGCTGGTTATCCCATAAAACCAACACACTTTACACAACCACTACTCTGCCGTTCTCAAACCGCACCTTGAAATCGCACTCTGCCAATGTGCTGACACGATGTGCGATAGCGATAATGGTGATCTGCCCTTTCAGCTTCAGTATCGTGTCGGTGATACTCCGCTCTGTCTCGTTATCAAGCGCCGAGGTTGCCTCGTCGAGGACGAGGACTTCGGGGCGCTGATAGAGCGCCCGTGCGATGCCGATGCGCTGACGCTGCCCGCCGGAGAGCTTGACGCCGCGTTCGCCGACCATCGTTTCGATTCCCTGTGTCTGCGTACGCACAAAATCATCGAGCTCTGCCATAGCGAGTGCCTGATGTACGCGCTCATCATCGATCTCATCCGGCGGCTCACCAAGGGCAACATTCTCGCGAATGGTCGCATCAGTCAGATAGATGGACTGCGGGACATAGGCGATATTCGCCTGCCATGCGCGCAAGTCATGGCGGATATCAACACCATCGACGGTGATCTTGCCGCGTGCAGGGAGAAACAGCCCGAGCAGAATATCCACAAAGGTCGTTTTCCCCGCGCCCGAGGGACCGACAATGCCGACAAAGCTCCCCTTGGGGACAGAAAAACTGACATCCGTCAGTACTTCCTCACCGGCAGGATACGAGAATCCCAGATGCTCTGCGCGTATCTCCTTCGCAAAGGAGAGCGGCGGCGGTACGTCGGCGATTTTGAGTTGTCGGTGATGATACTTGCGGGATTTGATGGCAATCAGCTCCCGATACAGCTCGTTAAACAGCGGCAGCTGGAACTTGATGCCATTCGAGAGGTTCACGATACGATTCGCGCTCGGCATCAGACGAAATGCTGCCAGTGCCAGAACACCCAGCAATGGAACAATCTCCGACGGCGCATAGCCAACGGCAAGTTTTCCGATGATGAGCAGGAGTAGCGCGCATACGACGAGTGTCTCGATAATCATGCGCGGAAGCTGGTTCAAAAACAGAAAGCGGCGATTGGCAATACCATATTGCTCATAGTTCTGCTCGAACTCGCGAAGGAAGTACTCTTCCTTTCGCATGATTTTTGTTTCTTTGATCGCACCCAGTCCCTGATTCACGGAACGGATATAGCGCGCGGCAAAGTCATTCTGTATCCGACCAGTTTTCTCCATGCTGCGGCGAAAAAACCGTAGCAGTGCATAAATCATGCCGCCCATAACTCCCGCAACGATGATTGCCGTAAAAGGGTCTGCAACAATAAGAACCAACCAAATCGTCAGAGCTGTAACAACTTCCGTCAAAAGCTGAAACGTTGGAATTAAAATATTGGAAAAAATAATGATACCACTATTGTTGACATTTCGTAAAAGCGTCGCAGTATTGTGATGGAGATGAAAAAGATAGGGCTTCGCGAGGTAGTTCGCCATCAATTCCTTGGAGAAATGAATCTGATTGGACAGGGAAAAATCAATCTGTAGCCGCGCCTGCCATGCGAGATAGATATTCTTTAATATGTAAAGAACGATGAGAATCACCGCCAGGCCCATGATGAGGCCGGTATGCGTCGTGACCCCAAGCTTTGCTGCATACGCTGCAATCTCTGAATGATGATCAAGGAAGTCCGGCTGTCCCATCAGCGAGATGAGCGGCAGGATCGCTCCAATGCCGACCGCCTCGAGAACAGCACCAAATATCATCACAACAACGAGAAAGGCACAATGCCGGAGTTCACGCGGTGTAAAAATCGAGAAAATCCGAAAGAATAATTTCATCGATAAAAAGACTCCCCGTCCCCATATAATTGAAATAAAACGCCACTATGACAGAACGTCTATCTAATAAGCAACAGTATAGATACATGCAGACAGTCTGTCAATATATGCCTACGTTGCGGCAGTAGAACGATGCCGCTCCGTTCTACCGCTCCGCCCGCATCGGGTTGTTCAAAAAATCCTCGTATGCAAGTCGAATGCCATCCTCGAGCTCCGTTGTATACCGCCACCCCAGAGCCTCCGCCTTGGAGACATCGAGCAGCTTGCGCGGCGTGCCGTTTGGCTTCGTCGTATCCCAGCGGATCTCACCGCGATAGCCGACCACTCGGGCAACCATCTCCGCAAGAGCACGGATCGAGAGTTCCTTCCCCGTTCCCGCATTGACCGTCTCATCACCGCTGTAGTGATTCATAAGGAATACGCAGAGATTAGCGAGGTCATCGACATAGAGGAACTCACGCAGCGGTGATCCGTCACCCCAACAGGTCACAGACGGTGCCCCCGCTTCCTTTGCCTCGTGAAAGCGCCGAATCAGCGCGGGGAGAACATGGCTGTGCTCCGGATGGTAGTTGTCATTGGGACCATAGAGATTCGTCGGCATCACGGAGATATAGTCCGCGCCGTACTGTCGATTCAGATAGGAACAGTATTTCAGTCCTGCAATCTTCGCAAGAGCATACGCCTCATTCGTCTCCTCGAGTGCCGACGTCAGCAGACAGTCCTCCTTCATCGGCTGCGGCGCGAGACGCGGATAGATACAGGACGAGCCAAGAAATTCCAGTTTCCTGCACCCATTCTGCCATGCTGCATGAATAACATTCATCTCAAGCATCATATTTTGGTACATAAAGTCGGCAGGTGATTCCGAATTTGCCTGTATGCCGCCCACCTTTGCCGCTGCCAGAAACACATACGCCGGCTTCTCCTCGGCAAAAAACGCCTCAACGGCATCCTGCCGACAAAGATCAAGCTGCGCGTGGGTGCGTGTCACAACACGCGTATAGCCCTGTCGTTTCAGCTCACGGCAAATCGCTGAGCCGACCATCCCGCGATGTCCCGCTACATAGATTTTTGCGTTCTTTTCCATCATCGCACTGTCCTCAGTTCTCTTCTTCCCACTTTACTTTGTCCTCTTTCGAGATGGATGATCCCACCTGCACCTCGATCACTACCATCCGCTCCCGCGCGCTGATTTTATGTTTCATCCCTGCGGGAATGTCGATCACATCCCCCGCAGCAGCAGGACGCACCGTGCCATCGAGTCGCACGGTGCCGCAGCCGCTGACCACCGTCCAAATCTCGCGTCGATGTGCGTGGCTGTGATAGTTCATTGCGTGCCCCGCATTCAATGTAACCTTGATGGTCAGGCTCTCATCCTCGACATCGATGATGCGAAAGCTTCCCCATGACTTCTCTGCGAACATGACCGGCTGGCTGATACGCTCGACATAGGGCTTCATGTAGCTCGACGCCGCCTTGTCCGCGACGAGTATCCCTTCGGGGCTCGCCGCTACGACGAGATTCTGCGCCCCCATGACGAGCACAGGAACATCCATCTCATTGACCACATGCGTATTACGGCATCCATCATCCAGCACGGCATCCCCGAGTGCCGTCTCTTCCATGATCTCCGTCAGCGTATTCCACGTACCGAGATCTTTCCACGCGCCGCCATAACGGAGCACGCCGATGTTAGTCTCATGCTCGACAACGGCATAGTCGAAACTAATCTTCTCAAGGCTCTCATACGCGACAAGAAGCCCCTCATAATCCGAACAGCCGAGGAGCTGGCGCGCCCGTGTCAGCACATAGCCCAGGCAATAGGCGAACACGCCGCTGTTCCATAGGGCTCCCTCGTCGATATATCGCTGTGCCGCGTCCGCATCCGGCTTTTCGCGAAAGGAAAGGACATGACTCACAGCCTCCTTGTTCTGCGGCAGGATGTAGCCATACTTCTCACTTGGATAGGTCGGTTCAACCCCCATCAGCATCAGTTCCGCCGCTCCTGTTTCCACGAGCTGTGTCAGCTGATGCACGGCAGAAAAATAGCTGTCCTCCACGTATGTATCGACAGGACAGACGGCAACGGCTTCGTTTTCATCGACGCCTTTCACATCGTGCAGGTAGGCGCTGACGAGTGCAATCGCAGGAAACGTATCGCGGCGACAAGGCTCAACGCAGATATCGACTGCATCACCTAGCTGGTTCCGCAGCACAGAGACCTGCGCCTTCGATGTCGCAATCGTGATCTGTGCACCGGGAATCGCATGACATACCTGTCCGCAGACACGCTGCGCCATCGAGTGCCGCGTCCCGTCACTCTGCCGAAAGAACGGAATGAACTGCTTTGACCGAATGTCATTCGACAGCGGCCAGAGCCGCTTCCCAGAGCCGCCCGAAAGCAGGACAATGTGCATATGCGTCCTCCATCAACGGGAACTTCAGCGCCCGCATCGCTCCATATCCGCCCGTACCATCATACGGATAAGTTTCGGGAAAGGCACCTTGCGCTGCCAGCCGAGTTCCCTCTCCGCCTTTGACGGATCCCCCCAGAGGAGCTCCACCTCGGCAGGACGGAAATAGCGTGGATCGACATCGACCAAAAGCCGACCGGACTTGGCATCATAGCCCTTTTCCTCGATACCCTCGCCGCGCCACTCGATCTCAATGGTTGCCTCGTGGAAAGCCATCTCGACAAATTCGCGTACAGTATGCGTCTCGTTCGTCGCGAGGACATAGTCGTCCGGTGTACCCTGTTGGAGCATCCGCCACATCCCCTCAACATAGTCCCCGGCAAAGCCCCAGTCGCGCTTTGCATTGAGATTGCCCAGCGAGAGTTTCTTCTGTCTCCCCGCCATGATACGGGCAACAGCAAGCGTGATCTTGCGCGTGACAAACGTCTCACCACGCCGCGGCGACTCGTGATTGAAGAGAATGCCGTTCACGGCGAACATGTCATAGGACTCACGGTAGTTCTTCGTGATCCAAAAGCTGTAGAGCTTTGCCGCACCGTACGGCGACTTCGGATAAAACGGCGTCGCCTCGCTCTGCGGCGCCGTATCCGGGAGCCCGCCGAAAAGCTCCGAGGTCGATGCCTGATAGAACCGCGCATCCGGTTTAACCTGACGCACTGCCTCAAGAAGGCGGATCGTCCCGACGCCCGTTGCCTCTGCCGTGTACTCAGGCACCTCAAACGATACGGCAACATGGGACTGTGCAGCGAGGTTGTAGACCTCATTGGGCTGAATCTCACGAATCAGTACATGTGCATTGCTCGAATCCGTCAGATCACCGTAGTGAAGGAAAATCCGCCCATCATACTGAGCGTCAGACACGAGATGATCGATCCGCTCCGTACACGGCGTACTATGACGACGAATCACGCCATGTACCTCATAGCCCTTTTCAAGCAGCAACTCGGACAGATAGGAGCCGTCCTGCCCTGTAATACCGGTAATCAATGCTTTTTTCATAGGGTAACGCCCTTTCAAAACAACTCAAAATTCTATGCTTTCATCTGCATTACTTGCACTATCTTGACTATGATATCATGACAGAGCTTCCTCAAAAAGATGTATATATTTTTTTACAGTTTCTGATTTGCTGTACCTCCTCATGCCAAGTACATTCGCCTTCCCACCCATTTTCTTTGCGACATCCGGATTCTCCTGCAGAAAACGAATCGCCTCGCAAAAGGTGTGCATATCACCATGCGGCACAATAAAACCGATTTCATTTTCACGTATTGTCATTGCCATCTCTGTTGTCGCATCCGATATCGCAATGACAGGACGCCCTGCCGCTAAATAAGTGTAAAACTTACTTGGAACCGCCAACCCCGAAAGGTTCGCCTCCAGAGAGACCAACAACGCATCCGCCTTTGCAAGTGTCTCTTGGTATACATCGCTCTCCATAAAAGGAAGGAAGTGGACATTATGCATCCCTTTTGCCCGCTCGATCAGTTCCTTCTTGGCTGCTCCTTCTCCTACCAAGATCAACTCTGCCTGTGGCAACTGACGGAATGCCGCCACCGCAGTCTCCAGATCGTGAAACCTTCCCATATTTCCTGTGTAAACGACGCGAAAACAGTCCCCTATCTCTTTTTCTCTATACGTAATTTTTTCATTTGCCCAATTTTCAATAATCAAAAGCCGTTCCTCCGGCACACGATATGTTTTCATCAAATACTCTTTCATATCACGGCCAAGGACAATAATTTTATCCGCGCGAGAAAACGTATATCGATTTACAGCCAACATGACGCGAGAAAATATATGTTTGGAATTAACCACACGCATAGCAATGGCAATATCCGGATACAAATCATGCAAAATGTATACGAATTTCTGTCCTTTTCGGCGAAGAAACACGCCCAAAAGCGGCATGATGGGGGGATTTGACGTCGATACGATAACATCTTTTCCACGCACGATGCCATGTCGCAAGCACGTCCAAAAGGTACAAAAGAATACCATAATATAATTATATATCCGCCCCGCTCCGCCTTTGCCGGAGTAAAAGAAGCGAAAACAGCGGAAGACTCGAACGCCACCGTACATTTCGAATGAAGGCAGTATATGACCGGATATATCTCCATATTCCTGCCGACTAGCAACGACATCCACGGTTGCCCCAGTCTCAGACAATGCAGAAAACAACTCGCCCATCACACGCCCCGTCCCTGTGCGATCCGGGAAAAAGAATTGGCTGAGAAGTAAAATTTTTTTCATCAAACCGTCCTCTGCTTTCTTTCATTCCACCTTTGTTGAAATGCCTGCACAAAAAAAAGGAGAGGAAGCAGGAGAACACAGGATAGGATAAACACCATCCACCAAGCGTCCTGATAATATCGATGAACGATAACAGTCGCCGCGTTATTGGTATAAACATGAAGTGCCATGATATAAATGCTCATACGAGAAATAAAGGCAATCATTGGTTGGATGATTTTTGTATGACGAACTACTAAATTTCCTAATCCCAAAATCAAAAACACAACAAAACTGCTATATGTGAAATTATATGGCGGAACAGAAACGATATACTCAGCAAGATTAAGACGTGGAACGGGAAGAAACAGCAAAGCGACTGCTCCCCCTACAAGAACAACGCCCTGTACGCGTGTTGATAGCGTATGATAGGGTTTAATCAAGCGAAAGAGAATCCCCCCTGTTACACACCAAGGAACAGACAGCAACCCCTCTCGCACGCCGAACCCAAGAGGAATCTCCATCGGAAGCTTCAACCCAATCCAAAACAACAAAAAGCTCGCTACAAGCATAAGCAACGATTTTCCTACGTAAAGAAAAAGCCCTCGCGTGAAAATCTTCCCCCAAAAAAGAGCTGGTAAGAACCACAACACAAATCCATAATGATGCAAATGTGGCATATCCATGAAATATAACAAGCCGAGTAAAGACTCCCCCAGTGGCAAGATGGGACGCCCCAATGCAACATCTTTGAAAAACTCTGCTGTTATACCAAGCACCCCAAAGAAAAGATAGTAACCGCCTAAATGAAATAAATCTTTTTTGCTAAAAACAGATGTAGTCGCATGCTGTGCATCCCTCATGCCCAACAAAAAACCCGATGCTACGAAAAAGGCCGGCATATGCCAAGAAAAAATAAAACTGCTAAAAGGCGATGCTATGTGTCCCATGACTACAGACAAAATAGCAATCGCCTTTAGAAAATCCAACGAGACAATCCGCTCTTTTCCCACTGCCAGCCCCTCCCTTCCAAAAGCATCCTCTTCAGAGTTGCAAAAGAGAAAATAGTTGATTCCAATTTTGTGCATACGGTTCTTTTATGCTCGATTTTGGAATATAGTCAAACTTCAGCGTGCCACGAACCAGATCTTGCATCGCCTCATTCCATACATCTGCACACAGAGGATTCAAAAATTTTACTTGCTGATACCCATCGAGGACTTCATGTGCATATGGTAAGTCTGCAGCTAAAATCGGTTTTCCTGTTTCCATAAACTCCGAAAGCGGCATACCCCAAGACTCCAAACGGGATGGAAACAACAATGCCTCACACTCTGCATATAGTTCAAAAATACGTTCCCGCGTTTGTCGTCCAACAAATTTCAGAGACGGAACATCCCGATACTTCCGAACAATATCCTTTGCATAGCTCCCCTCTGAACCATCGAGCGTTAAAACAATTTGTATTTCCATCTTCTCTTCGAATCGGCTTGCAGCCTTACAAAGAATTTCAACATTTTTATAGGTATGTGGTGTAACAGGATAAAGAAACTGTCCCTCTCGTACATGGGATGAAAAGTCTTTCTTCTTCGTTTTTATCCTTGGATTTGCCACAATGATGTTCGAAATAGAGAATATGCGTCGAAACTCCTCTCTCATCCAGTTTTGCTGTACGATCACATAGGCATTGCGATGCAAGTTGATTCGATAAAGGTATCGGTAGAACAATACAAACAGGGTGAATTTCCAGTCACGAAAAATCTCCGTGAAGCTAATTTTATAAAACGGTGACGTATTATGACAATACACAACTTGTTGATCCGCTTTGACATACGGTGTCATGTCATGCATCGAAAGCCATAGATCGACATGAAGCGTTTTGGATAGCCGGTGGAACAACACATATTCATGGTAGCAGCGTTGCAGCCAAGAGCTCTTTGCTTTGGGATAGGCACGATAGGTAAGTCTTGTGTCTTCAATCTCTTCAAACAGCTTCAGGTCATGAACTAATGCCACAATCTCTATATCTTGACAATAACACAGCATCTCACGCAAACAATCCTTATACACGGAAAGCATACCGCCAGATACAATATTTACACCAGATATCACAATTCTCTTCAAAGAGTTTTCCTCCTGCCGGGTTCACTCCAACCCATTCGCAACCCGCCGCGCGGACTTCTCCGGGCTATATGCTTTGGAAATTTGCAATGACATTTTGCCCATATCGGATAGTCTTTGATGTTCCATTGCCTTTTTCATGCATCGTTCCAATGCGGCTTCATCTTCTGGTGAAAAAACGAACCCATTCTCTCCATCGTGCACAAGATCCGGCACACACCCACAACGATCTGAGACAATAACGGGAAACCCCAATGCCAACGCTTCATCGACAACCAAGCCCCATGGCTCCGATACGCTAGGAAGAACAAATATCCTACTGGCTAAATAATAGAGCGGCAGTTGTGCCTGCTGGACGAACCCCGGAAATACAACATCCTCGCACCCTAGACTCATAGCATAGGCTCGCAGCTCTTTCTCCTGCGAACCCGCACCAACCATAAGCAGCCCCCACCCCGTCTTTTGACAGTCTGCATTTGCATAGGCTCGAATAAGCGCAGCCAAATTCTTTTCCTGTGAAAACCGTCCAACATAAATGAAATACTTGCGCGGGGGAATGTCCAATTCTTCGAATAAAGCCAGTCGTTTTTCCTGGGTGTTGTATTTTTTGCTGTAAAAATCATAGATCTCGTGGTCAACGCCGCCAACTCCGCCCATGACAACAATATTCCTGTCGTGGACACCTAGTTTTTTCACATACGCCTTATGCTTTTCCCCTGCAACCAAGACACGATAGCACTTGGACAAAAATATTTGTTTGACGCGCTCCTTCCACGCGGTGCGCACGCGATCCGCTTCCTGCGACTCAACGATAGCCACAAGTTTTTTTCCTGTCAGTACACCATACATCCACGCCGCCCAATAAGGAAGCGTACTATATTCGCCGATAATAAAACAGTCGGCATGAGAGGATATGGCATATCGCAAGACTTGCAGAAAGAGTTTCCAAGAAGAAACCTCTTCCCACTTCTTGTGCCGATTCAAGATGATATACGGATACCGGATCTTATCCTCATCGACCTTCCAGTCACGTATGACCGAAGTTTGTGCAAAGTAACAAACCTCGAAATCCCCTTTCAACATTGTTGCAAGTGCATTGAAAAGAAGGGTTTTGTAAGGGGAGACAATATTATGAAAAAGAATCGTTCGCAAAAGCTCAACTCCTCAAGAACGAAATCAGTCGCTGCGTCTGGCTTCCCCAATCATATTGTTTAACGAAATCACGGTTCTGATCAAAAATACGTTCCCCATTTTTTCGATGATGGAAGGCCTGCAAAAGCCCTTGACAAATCCCCTCTGTGCTCGTCTCACAAAACAGAATATGAGGCGCGAATACCTCCCAGCCGGGAAACTGTGTCGAAACAACGATATTCCCTGATGCCAAATATTCCATGATCTTCGACGGGAAATTATTCTGATTTTCAGGGAGATTCATATTGCGTGGATTAACAACAATATCTACCGAATCAAGAATACGATAGTATTCCTCCCGCGAAACAAATCCTTTATACACTATACGCGCATCATTCTGAGCCGCTTCACGTATTATAGATTCCAAAGGACCGCGTCCTGTAAACCAGAATTCTACATTTTGCAAGGATGTTTTTTGGATTGCGCTTAAATATAAGTCTATGCCCGTTACCTCATTTAGCAGCCCGGAGTATAGATAACGACATATCTTATTATTTCGATATCTGAACGCTGCGTAGTCCTGCATATGTATTGCACCTGGAAAAAAAAGTTTTTGAGGGTGGGGAAATCTTTTATATAGGTCGTAAGAAAGAAGAATCAATCGGTCAAAATGTCGATAATCCCGTTCAGCCCACTTCGCTAAAAAGCGACGAAACAATGACACACAAGAGCGGGTATCTGAATGATCTGCAATGATCAAAGCCGTTTGTATCCCCAACAGGCGTGCAAACAACAAAATCGCATAATTGATCCAATAATAATTATATAGGAGCACATAGTCCACTTCTCGCATAAGACGAAAAGCCTTCCATTGGTAGCGAAAGAAATCCAACACCCCAATAATCCCACGTCTCCGAATAACAAAGTGAATATTTTGTTCGGATACTTCTATGCGGTTCTTCGGTGACCATCCTCCTTCATCTGGAAATCCATAAAAGGACAACATACGAACATCATTTTCGCTTTGAAGTTCCCTAGCAAGCCTTCCAACAAAGTTATTTGCCGCTTCCGAGGCATAACGAAACTCTGCCACCAAAGACGGCGGCATATATGCACTGCAAAGAAGTATCTTCATTTTTCACCACACATCGAAAGAGTTTATGCTGAACTTAGCACTATAATTTTCTTTGAATAGTACAATATAGTAACAATGAACAACGTTACATCTATATCCGAATGTCCTTTTTCATCCAAATCAAGGAAAACCCGCCGCGAATCAAAACGATCCCTCAAACGCGCCTATCTAAAAATCCCCATATATGTTCTTCTGTATGTCAAAGTCCTTCAAGCTGTCCTTTGTTTGCACGTCATGCACGCCCTCTGTTGCACTCTTTTGAAAGAGTACACGTACCGTCTGGATGATGATGGTGAGATCCATGCGAATGCCGGCGTTTTGGATGTAGACGAGGTCGTAGATGAGTTTATCATACGCCGTTGTATTGTACTTTCCGTAGACCTGTGCAAGCCCCGTGATGCCGGGTTTGACGTTCATGCGATAGACATACTCCGGGATTCCCTGCTTGAACTGTTCGACGAAAAAAGGCCGCTCTGGACGAGGTCCGACAATGCTCATATTCCCCACGAGAACGTTCCAAATCTGCGGGAGTTCATCGAGACGAACGGCGCGAAGGAATGCACCAAGGCGCGTGATGCGCGGGTCATTTTCCTGGGCGAGCATGGGACCGCTCAGTTTCTCCGCATCGACACGCATCGTGCGGAATTTATACACCTTAAATGGCTTTTCATAGCGGCCTGACCGCTCCTGACTGTAGAAAACAGGTCCCGGATCAAAAATCTTAATGGCAATCGCCGTCAGGAGCATGAACGGAAGTGCGGCAAGAAAGCCCAACAATGCCACTACGATGTCCAAGATTCGCTTCAGGCTGCGCTGCTCCAGCGTCAGGCGGAGACGCTGCGGACGAAACACGGGAACATCATCGATCTTGTCCAGTGTCATGCCGCTGCAGAACACCTCATATGCATTGGGGATCAGGAGTGCCTGCTTTTCGTGGAGATTGCAGTAGTGAACAATCTTCGCCTTGTCCTTAAGTCGTATGTCAGGGCAGATGATGAGGACATCCACCTGCTCTGCCGCAGTCTCCCAGTCGCTGTTCTTCAGGTCAGTACAGACGGAGCGAAGTTCCATCGCAAGCTGCGGCTGCTGCTTCATGCGATGGTAGACATGCTGACACTCTTCCTCGCTGCCGATCAGCATAACTCCTCGAATTTCCTGACGAGCTCGGATATAACGCCAAAACAGATGCCGCCAAATGGCAAGGAGGACAAAGTCCATTCCGGCACACCACAGGAGTACACCGCGTGACAAAGCAAACTCACGAATAAAAAAGGTGAGTGCCATCATAAGGACGAGCATCTGAACCATGCTGACTGCTACAGAGAGGAGTATTTCGGCAAACCGTTTGCGCTCAATGGTGTAAAGACCATTGATATTAAACAAAAGTCCCGTTAGGATAACCTGTACGGGAAGCATTCCTTGATATAGGTCAAAATTACTGATCAGGCTGCCGCGAACCAAAATCACTGTGGTCACAAAGAGGTACACCGACACTACAATCCCCATATCGCCAAGAAGAAGCACCAGCTTCTGCGACATGGGAAACGCTCTGTTTCCCATGGTGTACCACATCCCTCCGCTTATTCTCACTTCATTATAGGTAGTTCAGATCGGCATGTCAACCAACGCAGGCATTGCAGCCCTGTCAACACGAGGATGAAAGGATGCCAGCAAGGAAAGGATTGATCCCGTCACGCATCGGCCTCCAGTTGTCCCGCGAGAAGGGAAAGTCCCATCAGCATACAATACTCGGTCAAGATGGACAGCTGGTTGATGTTCGTATCGGTCATCCCCTCGAGATGCACGCCCAGAAAAACGAGGATGCCCATGAGTGCACAGGAGAACGCGGCTGTATTGCGTTCCTCCTTTCGGTACTGCCGCCACAAACGCAGGAGGATATAGCCATGCAAGACGAAGTAGGCAGCAAGCCCTAGGACTCCCCCCTCGGAGAGATGTTTGAGGATATTGTTATGCGGATGCCCATGCCCGGTCTCAGGGCGTCCCTCAACTACCGGCCGTTCCTTTGCCTCCGGCGGGATATAGATGGTGTTGTAATACCAGCCGTACTCATCCATGCCGACACCCGTCACGGGATGCTCCTCCCACATGGAGACAGCCGCATGCCACATATAGGTACGCTCCAAATTGCTCTGCATCTGTGGGGTTGTGATCGTCGCAAGACGCTGACTGTAATTCGAGGACAAAAGCATGACGCCAGCTATGCAAAGGACGCCAATGGCTCCCCCGAGAAGAAGCTGACGGCGAAACCGCCGCTCAAGAAGGATATAGGCGATCATGACGAGAACAAAGGCGATCCACGCCCCGCGCGTTTGGGTCAAAACCAGGATAATGAGTGAAAAGACAGCCATTCCCAGGAGGAAACGCCGCTCGATCGGACGAAAGTAGTTTTTTCTTGAAAAGAAGAAAAAAATAGGTATCGCCATCAGCATGTGAGAGCCCAGAAAAGTAGCACTGTGAACAAGCCCCTTCGGTCGCCACCAAACCTCTCCGTGCACCGCAATCTGCCACAAAGAGACAATGTTATTGATACACACAGAAACAGCAAACACAAGAACGAGAAGTCGTATTTGTTCTTTCGTACGGACATAAAGGAGGACGAAAAAGAGCGGCAGAAAGCGATATGATGTACCGATCACAGAATGCATGGACATCATCTGCTCTCTGGCGCCGACAGCGCAGACCATCCACACGATAAGATAGAGCAGTACTGCTTTCGCCAAGCCCGTGTCTGCCATAGGCATTGATCTGCGCCGCAGGACGCCGGCGAGGACAATCAGTCCACCAAGGGCGATCGCTCCCACCATTACTCCGGTAGAGACATTCGACGCAAGTGCCATGAGCAGGAGAACACGAAACATCCATTTGTTTTCTGTCTCTGTCATCATTCCTTGACTGCTCCTCTCATAATCATGGTAAATGCTGTGTTGTACATCTCTCTTTGGGCATACAGAATAGGAGTGCTTCTCTCATTTGTTTGGGAAACACTCCTATCGCTTCATTATGCTTTCAAGTTTTCTTTATACCACTGGATCGCCTCAGTGATGCCCCGTGAGAAATCGTACTCCGGTGCATAACCGAGGTTCTTTTTTATCTTCGAGATGTCCGCACCACTGTGCCTGATGTCGCCCTTGCGCTCGGGACCAAAGACAGGCTTCAGGTCTTTGCCGAAGAGTTTGCTGAGTACGGCATACATCTCATTGAGGCTCGACCGTTTTCCCGCCGCGACGTTGTATGCCTCCCCCGCCGCCTCGTGCGGTGCAGCACACGCGAGGAGATTCGCCTGCACGACATCCTCCACATAGACGAAGTCGCGCGACTGCTCGCCATCGCCGTTGATTGTCGGCGGCTCATCGCGCAGGAGGCACTCGATGAACTTCGGAATCACCGCAGCGTATGCGCCATTCGGATCCTGCCGCCGCCCATAGACGTTGAAGTAGCGCATCCCATAGCAGTCGAGCCCATAATTCAGCGTATACTGATACGCATACTCCTCATCAACGAATTTCGTCACCGCGTATGTCGAGAGCCGCCGTCCGACGATTTCCTCTCGCTTTGGCATCGTCTCATCGTCGCCGTAGACGGCCGCGCTCGAAGCATAGGTCATCTTCTTCACGCCATGCTTTGCCGCCGCCTCCATCACGTTCACCGTGCCGATGATATTCGTCATCGTATAACTGACGGGCTGCTCGATGCTCTCCGGGACGCTCACCTCTGCCGCCTGATGCAGCACATAGTCAGCACCCTCGCACGCACGGTCGCACGTCGCGGCATCGCGGATATCCCCCTTGATAAATTCAAACTTCGGGTTGCTGCGGAATCCTGCAATATTCTTCTCGTATCCCGTCAGCAGATTGTCCAGCACGCGCACCCTATGCCCCATCGACAAAATCGCCTCGGTCAGATTCGAGCCGATGAAGCCCGCGCCGCCTGTGACGAGGAATAAGCTGTTTTCCGGAAATGCAATCTCACGATAGTTCATAATAGCCCCCATATCGAAACGATAAATATATGATTTTACGGCAGGTGATTGCAGCATGTATGCCGCATGACAACAGTATAACACAGGGGGAGCAAATTGTTTAGAACAGCTCCAACATCTTGAACAAAAATACCCAGCCGAAGATGGTAAAGCA
>ERZ773046.256-NODE-256-length-36654-cov-4.882374_pt1 | contig 36654 bp, 45 predicted proteins | sample MGYA00580634_ERZ773046 | MGnify/ENA primary metagenome ERZ773046 (study PRJEB29015, sample SAMEA2738127) | human oral metagenome | biome: human oral; feature: human-associated habitat; material: saliva | place: China | collected 2159 ... | reverse complement strand
AGGAAAATTTGATATTTCACCTCAATGGCGATGGGAAGTATTAACAGAAACATATGGTATGTGTGGAATTGGTTGGAAGTTTGAAGTTGTTAGTACTCAACAAGTACCAGTCGAGGAAACCAAAGAAACCATGTTGTATGTATTGGTAAATCTATACATCAAAGATGGTGATGAATGGAGTGAACCAATTCCGGGATATGGTGGAGATTTCCTAATCTACAAAGATAAAAATGGTTTTCACGGCAACGATGAAGCCTTTAAGATGGCCGTTACTGATGCATTAGGTACTGCAGCAAAAATGATTGGTGTAGGTGCTGATGTATATAGAGGATTGCAAGATACAAAAATAAATGCAGCAGCAGAAAAAGAAAAGAAAGAAAAAGAGTTTAACCCTCAAAATGCGTATGCAATTGTATTACAAACGGCTGGCGAACATGGGATTAGTAGTGAGCAACTAAACCAACAACTTACAAAAATGTTTGGTGTTGGAGTGATTGATAACATCACACGAGATCAGATGTCAAAACTTTATGATTGGGTAAAAGGTTATGAAGTGGACAACAAATAACATTGAATTGTTACGCTCGCCGCTGGGTGTAATGGTAGTAATACCAGCACCACATGACAATGACCTAGCAAAACTAGATAAAGACAAAGAATACGTGATTGAAATCAAAAAGAAATCAAAATCACGCAGTATGAACGCTAATGCTTATTGCTGGGTTCTATGTCAAAAGATAGCCAAAGAGTTAAGCAAAAATGGATACATATCAAAAGAGGATGTGTACAAAAAAGCCATTAGAGATTGTGGAATATTCATAACTGCTGGCTTTACTGCACAAGACAAAGACGATGCCATAGCAAGTTGGAGCAAGCAAGGTATTGGATGGTTTGCAGATGATATAGGGGCAAGTGCAAAAGTGCAAGGTGTATATGTGGTTCATCTATACAAAGGGTCATCCGTATACAACGTTGAAGAAATGCAACGCTTAATAGAATGTTTGGTTGATGAATGTCATCAACTAGATATTCCATTAGAACCAAGCGAATATATCAAATCACTTATAGATGGGTGGGGAAATGAACAAAGCGAAACGAGAGGATAACAAACTCCTAAAAGTAAACAAACCAAAAGCATTAGAACGTGATCATTACAGATGCGTATTATGCGGAAGTAGTGATGGGATAGCAGTACATCACATTGTATTTCGTTCCCAGTCAGGTAAAAGCAACTTGGAAAATCTAGCCTGTTTATGTATGCATTGTCATGTACCGATAGCACATGGGGTTAATGCAAAAGAGGTTAGACGAAAATTACAAGAAATTATAAGCGAAAGGACGAAACGATATGAGGGGAATTAATGTAGTTGAATTATATGTATTTAAACGCATCGAAAAACTAGAACGAGAAAATGGTAGTTATAAATTACATGAAAAAGAAATTACAGAATTAAAAGACGTGCTTGATGTAATTAATCACGTTAACTATGACAAGAAAAGACGAGATGATAAAGAATTAGGACTTTTAGCAGATACGCTAGATAAGATTGATAAATGCTTATCAAAAGCGGAAGAAGTGGAAAATTAGCCTATGAGCGAGCCGAAAAGATATTTCTGGCTAAAGTTACACAAGGACTTTTTCCAACGTAAAGAAATTAAACGATTAAGAAAAATTGCAGGTGGTGATACCTATACAATTATCTATCTCAAAATGTTGTTACGTTCGATTATGAGTGATGGGAAATTATACTTTGATGGGTTAGAAGATGATTTTGCATCGGAACTTGCATTAGACCTTGATGAAAAAGAAGAGAATGTACAAATAACAATACAGTACTTACTCAAAATCGGACTACTTGAAATGTGTTCTGATGAAGAATACTACCTACCAGATACAAAAAATAGTACAGGGTGTGAAACAGCTGCAGCTAGCAGAATGCGTAAGTGTAGAGCTAAAAAAGACAAGTTGGAGCGTAACAATGTTACACCAATGTTACAAAGTGGTTACGGAGAGATAGAGAAAGAGTTAGAGATAGAGAAAGAGTTAGAGATAGAGAAAGATAGTAGTGCAAAAAGCACTACAACAAAACGCAAGCGTTTTGAAAAACCTACTCTATCTGAAATTAAACAGTACTGCATTGAAAGAAAAAATAATGTAAACGCTGAACAATTCTTTGATTACTACGAAAGTAACGGATGGAAAGTTGGTAAAAACTCCATGAAAGATTGGAAAGCAGCGGTTAGGACTTGGGAGCGTAGCGAATACAGAAAACCTAATTCTAAAAAGAATAGCAAGGAAGATGCAATCAACGTAGTTAATAACTTGATGAATAAGTTAGGGGGTGTAGATACTGAACAACCAACAACAGACTTTGAAAGCACTATCGATGTTACAGATAGCGTGGTCTACTGATATGTCAGAGCAACGCATGATGTTGTATGTAACAAAGTTATCTAACGTAAACCCAGTTACCCTTGAACAAGCGATAAGCAATCTGATTGATAGATGTAAATTCTTACCAACGATTGCAGAAATCAGAGAGGAATGTTCCGCATTAAGTGCCTTTGTAAATGCACATGAGGAACTTCCTACTGCACAAGATGCATGGGAAATGGTGTATCAAGTGGCTAGATCATATGGTTATGAAAAAGGTTTAGACAAGTTAGAGGGTTTAACGAAACAATGTGCAAGGGCAATTTGGAAATCGTTCGACCCTCAAAACGGCGACAACTTCAACGAAACATCATGTAGGGCACAGTTTGTAAAGAACTATGAAGTACAAGAAACAAGGGAACGTGAACGATTGAGATTGTCTAATTCAATTAAAGATAATCACTTGTTATTAAAAGCAAGAGAAAAAGCAGAACGTGAACGTGCATTGATTGGTGCAGGTCAAAAGCAAATTGAAATGACCTCTACAGGAAACTTGGTAGAGGTAGCAAAAGAACCAGTAGATGTAATAGAAATAATCAACAAAAGCAAAATATCTGATAAAGGGAAAGAGTTATTAAAACAAGCGATAGGGGGTTAAACGTGAGGGAAAGAGTAAAAGAGTTTGATGTAAGTGTGAATGTATCATTCAATGTTAGTTTTCAAGTACTGGCTAACAACGAGGCACAAGCAAGAACCAAGATTGAAAACTTGTTAGAAATCATGCGTAATGAGGCAACAGTCGATTGCCACATTCACCCTAGCTACGATGTGTATGTAGATGATTGTGAGGCTGAACTAAACCAGCTTAGTTATTGGTAAGAGGGATAAATGTTAAGCAAAAAACGAAAGATGGTAATCACCATTGAGATACCTCTAAACGTGGACACACAAGAAGAGGCAACTCAACAGATGCAGATGATTGCAAAGGCTGATGCAAGAACCTTTGCAAATTTAGAAGAGATGATGCGTATCTATAAAGGCACGATGTGCATCGAACAAAAGATTTAAAGGAGAATTTGATGAATACAGTACAAATTATGGGTAACTTGGCACGTGATCCAGAGGTTAGATATACACAATCTGGAAAAGCGGTAGCCACATTTACAGTAGCAGCGAGTAATACGTTTATTGATAGCAATAATGAAACAAAAGAACAAACCGCTTTCATCAACTGTGTGGCTTGGGGAAAGCTAGGCGAAAGCATTGGTAATTTGAGAAAAGGCAATAGAGTGTTTGTAGAGGGTAGACTTCAAACACGTTCATACGAAACACAAGATGGACAAAAACGATATGTAACAGAAGTTGTGGCGAACTTTGTAGGTACATCATTAACGAATGATGAAACTGCATCTAGCAATTTTGATAGTTTCGAAAACACAAATCAAGATGAAAACATTCCATTCTAAGAGGAGTGAAGTATGAGTGTTGAAAAAATATATGCAGTTAATGCAATAAGAAAATTATGTGGAAACACTAAGTACAAAGAGGTGGCTAGAAGAAAAAAGTTTAATGGTACTTATGATTTTGTGTTTATTGCTGGTGATTATCTGTATGTTACGAATGTTGATTTAAGAAGAAAGCGCACGAATACAGATGTTTATTTCAACGAATATAGTGACAGCCGTTCATGGTAAGGAGTGAGTAACGATGCTGGTTAAAGATGAAACAAAATATTGCTGGTGTGAGGACGAAGTAGCTGGTGAACCGCAAAATAGCATTAAGGCTGCCATCGAAGATTATGTAGAAAATGAATATGACTATGGTGATTTTGATGCTTTAAGTCGAGAAGAATTACTACAAACAACGATACAAATAGGGCATCCATACCGATATGTACCTGAGGTAGATGGTGAACGAGCGATTTGGAATGTGCTTGATTACGACTTGGATGATGAAATCGCAGAATATTCAGACGATTACATGAAAGATGTTAAAAACGAACACATGGACGAACTAAGCGAAGAACTAACAAAAGTATTCCAAGCATGGGAAAAACGTCATGGGTATGAGAACACATCGTATGTGATATTGGAAACGGAAACATACCGCATTGGAGATTACATCAAGGGGTGAGTGTTAATTGAATGCACCATGTAAAAAGTGCCAATTCAGGGAAGTTGGATGTCATAGTAAATGTTCATCCTACAAAGAATTTAAAAGGCAGATTGAAGAACAAAGGGAGTATTTAAGAGAACGATTAGAACTAAGTGATTATGGGCGGTATATGTCGCAAAAGTTAAAACGATATCTAGGTGTTAATCGATATGGAAAGAGGTAAAGAATATGAATAAAATTATGTCCGCTTTATTGGTAGTAGCTATGATCGCTGGTGTTGCATGGAGTTTTGCATTTGGTGTTCCGATGTATATGGTATGGCAGCAACAGAAAGCTGGTGAGGCTGAACTTGCTAGAGCCGAGCAGAACAGACAAGTTGCGGTGCTAGAGGCTAAGGCGAAATTAGATAGTGCAGAAAGCCTAGCACAAGCAGAAGTCAAACGTGCAGAGGGTACTGCAAAAGCCAATCAAATTATCGGTCAATCGTTAAAAGGCAATGAGGCATATATCCATTGGTTATGGGTTGATACCTTGAAAGATAGCAAAGACCAAATCATTTACATTCCAACAGAGGCTGGTGTGCCTATTACTGAAAGTTTCAGATTGAAAGAAAGTAAATAACATATGCATATTTGGGGGTTATTTGATGATGGTAACGGCTGCTATCGTCAAGCGGTAGATGAATATAACGTGAATATGGGGGGGCGACACACGATCACATCAATAGGAATTGGTGATGCGTGTGTTACCCAAGACCTTGCAGTTAATACGCTACATAAACCAAATGCACTATGGGAACAGTTGGACAAGCTAGATAGACCTGATGTTATTCTAGCCAGTCCACCTTGTGAAAGTTGGAGTGTGGCAAGTGCGATGAAAGGCGGTAATGCGTGTTGGAAACAAGAAAAAGACATGACTATCAATCTATTTGGTGAGTATGAACAAGGCAGTAAATTCACAATCAGAAACCGGGCTGACTATGAAAACTACCAATTCAAATATGATAAGTCATTTCTAACACGCATCAATGGTGAGATGTGTATATACAACACATTAAAAATCATTGAGCGGTATCAACCTAAAGTATTCGTGATTGAAAACCCAGCATATGGGCGGATATGGGAATACATAGCTAATGTAATAGGGTTCGATATTCCATATGAAAACTTAACATACTACAACAACTATGGTTATCACGTTAAAAAGCCAACTAAATTTGCAAGTAATATAGATTTAAAGTTGTTGAGTGAAAACATCTTATCAAGTGTTAACTTTAGACGAGTTAATTGGGGTAAGGATAGGTATAGTGCAAGGTCAAATATTCCGTTGATGTTAGTACAAGATATTTTAAAACGATGTGAACAATATGTAGAGGGGTGAGTGTTTGACAGAACAAGATATTCAATATGCGTTAGGGCAACATTTATTTCTTAAAAATATATGCATACCTAATGTAATGATGAGGGATAGTGGAAAGCCACCTTATGAGGCTGATTTTGTGTATTTCAATCTAAACACTTTGCATTTAACAGAAGTTGAAATTAAAACAGATATAAATGATTTCAGAAATGATTTTAAGAAAGCACGTTACCATGACAATCACAATGTTATGTACTTGTATTACGCAATACCGAGAGATTTATATGATGATCATTATGAAACGATTGATGAATTGCTTGGTGATGCTGGTTTAATCTTAATTGATGAAATAGATACATTCGATTTTAGAGGTAATATTTATACGTTTGGTGGCTTTGTAAAAAGGGCAAAACGAATAAAGGGTTCTGTTAAGTTAAATGAACAAGAAAAAGAATACTATATGAGAATTGGGTGTATGAAATGGGTGAGTAGATAATGCCGATAAATAGTAAACAAAAAGGTGCTAGGGGCGAACGAATGTGGAGAGATGTGTGTAGGTCGCATGGATTTGATAAAGTCCGTAGAACTGCACAGTATTGTGGCAATACAGGGGATGCATCGGACTGTGTAGGCTTACCTAATATCCACCAAGAAGTGAAGTTTGTAGAAAGCCTCAATGTTCGTAAAGCGTATGAGCAAGCCGAACACGATGCAATCGCTGCAGATAATGGCGATATGCCTATAGTGGCTTGGAAAAAGAGCAATCAAAAGTGGCTTGTGATTATGAGTGCAGATGATTGGTTCAGAGTATATAAGGAGAGTGAATGGAGTAATGGCGGTTAATATGAGTGAGTTTGTTCCTGAAACTAATCTAAACTGGTTAGCGTTGGCAGAGTGTGTGTATGGGAATATAAGTGCTGGTAGAGCGTTATGTTGTTTAGGTTTGAAAGGAACTAAACAGCAAAAGACATATACACGTGCAAGTGAGTTAGATGGAAACGAACTATTGCAAATGCATCAAGATGGAATGTCATTAAGGGCAATGGGTTATAAAGTTGGTGCAGATTATAAAACAGTAAAACGTGCATTAATGATGTTAGGAGTGGAATTTTGAGGGAACAAATGAAAGTAAAGTTGGTTAATGAGTATGCACAGTTACCAACAAGAGGTAGTGAAGATGCAGCTGGGTTAGACCTGTATTGTCCATTTCATATCAAAGTGCCTGCAGATAGTCAAAAGAAAATACCACTAGGAGTGGCGGTGGAAATACCGAAAGGACACATGGGGTTACTTGTACCACGAAGTAGTATGAGTAAAACACCATTGAGGTGTGCCAATAGTGTAGGTATTATTGATGCTGACTATCGAGGTGAACTAAGCATTGCATATGAAAACGTATCTTGTAGTGATTACATGATATTTAGAGGTGATCGCATCGCACAATTAATCATCGTACCAGTAGCAATGGTTGATGTATTAGAAGTAGATGAACTAAGCGAAACAGAACGTGGTGTTGGTGGTTATGGTAGTACTGGGAAATAAAGAAAGCGAGATATGGGCGGTGAAATATCCGCCCTATCATAAGAGGTGAGTATAATGGATTTTGAATTACTATCAGGTGCTTTAACGATAGTGAGTGGAAATGATATTTATAAACCCATTATCGAACATGGGGTAGGAGGTATCTTTGCTAGATATTGTATAAATGGTGTAAATATTGAAATAATGATAAGCGTGTTTGATTTGAGAAACGGACGAATATCATTAGAAGAATATACAAGATTAATACGAAGAAAAGCGATTGGTGAATATATAGAATTTGTTGAAAATGAGCGTAAAGAAGAGTGGAATAATGCATTGAAACAATGGAAAGAAAAACAAAATGAAAAGAGTTAATTTAGAATTGCTATCTAGTGCTTTAACAATAGTTATAGCAGATACCATTGTTAAACCTGATATAGAAGTAAATGATGGTAGCGTAAAAATTATATACAAGATTTCTAATGAAACCATAACTAAATTATCGACAATGTTTGAATTAGAGAATTGTATAAGATTAGATTTCTTTGTTGATAGCGTAAGACTTGATATAAAGCATAAAGTTTATAATGCGTTGAGTGGTAGATATGTTGACAACAGCTTATAGTGGTTATGTTAATCACTCAGACTTCTACATCGCACCTCAAAGCTATCAAGATGCATTTGATTTCTTATGCCAGCTTACAGTAGAGAGTGAAGAGGAAGTGTTCTATATCGGCAAGGTAAGTGAAAACATAGATGATTTTGATTTGTATGATGTAGTTGAATTTAGATGGAACGAGGATAGAGGAGCGTGGGTACAGTATGATCACAGATAAACAAGGTAGAGAGCAGAGGTATAAATAGATTATGCTTAAAACATTACTTATGAGTGGCATTGCATCTATAGTTACAACCTTATTAATAAATTTTGTTGATGTAAAATTCGGAATAAAAAGTGCAATCATAGTAGGTTTGGGGTTAATTGCAATGTGTTTATTGTGTATTTTTGGGGTGAGTGTTTGGGTGAATTAGACGAAAAACAACTAATAGAAAAGGCAGTTGAATATCTACAACCAGTTAAGCTAGTAGATGTACAGATTGCATCTATCAAAGAGGAAATCAATCAGTTAAGAGCGAACCTTACATCAATAGGTGCGATTGATTACAGTAAGGATAGAGTAACAGGCGGTGGCACTCCGCAAGGGTTAGAGGGTAGCGTAGCTAGATTTCTTGATACAGTCGCAGAACGTGATAAGCGAATTGATGAGTTATCAAAGTTAAAATGCGATGCGATCACTAAGATAGATGCACTAGATGAAAAGCTGGGAGCAATCATCTTGCGTTATGAATTTGTGCTTAACAATACAACAGAAGATGCTTATAAAATGATAGGGTGTTATTCTACGAAACAGGCGAAGAGATACAAGCAGAAAGCATTGCTGGAATTTGGGAAAAACTTGTCCTATAATGTCCACAAATGTCCGTGATTGTCCGTGTACCTATAGTTTGCTATTAGGTATAATATATATGTAGAAGTTGCCACTAAGCGACTACTACTCACTCTTTCCTTAGGACAAATCAAAACACAACAACAAGCGCACCCAAATAAGAGTGCGCCTTTGTTGTATATGGGCGAAATGGAACGTATAGCGCTAACGGTCGCAGAGTAGAAGCGCAACCATATTTGATTTGGTGAGTGAAACACTATACTTTTTTCTAATTTCAATCTGAAGTATGTGTTAAGACAAAAATTTTATATGTAAATTTACTGCAAACTGATATAGGGTGGGTCGAATATCCTCACAATATATAGCTTATACATTATTAACCTTAAAGATATGAACCTGCCCTAATTGGTTATACACATTGAATACTGACAACTAGCAGCCTCCAAAATAAACTTATTCATATTCTTGTTGTTACTTAACCTAACACGATTACGATCCATCAAAATGTTAGTTGTTGGTATTGAGTGTGTAATGATCATTGAAAACTAGGTGTGTTTTTCTTTTCCAACTTTGTTTTTCCTTATTCATAGTTGAACCTCAAAAAGCATAAATTGTCATGTCATCAATAACGCACCTAGTTTTGAGTGATTGTTGAAAACTGGAGTTATATTTGTTTCCTAGGTACTTAACACGATATAGAGTTTTAGAAGAAATGCTAATTCCTATGTGTTACATCGACAAGAGAGCGATGGTATAACTTCGGTTTTGAATAATTAACATAAATAAAATGAATAAACTTATCACAAAATGGGGTATATCCACGGCGATATACTCCATTTCTTGCATAAATCTATCATAAAGGGGAGATTATGACGGATGTTTTGTGTTGTAAAAGCAAATGCTTAAACAACAAAAAAGGAGTGTGTACCGCAAAGAAAATAGAATATGACGGCTTGTGTCAAACATATATCACCTGTGGCGGTGCAAGTAAGGGTAATTATGGCTTATGTGTTAGATCACATGGGAAATTAAAAAGGAAAGGTGGCGAAGTGCTTAAATGATTAATGCGATTAAACAATTCTTAGAGGATAGAAAACTATTCAAACAAGCAGCCAAGGACTTGAACAATAAAGAGTTACAAGCTAAGGCAAAATATGCTTATGAACATCGTGGCGATACAATGATTACACTCATCGATGGTTTAGCTATCATATGTGGTGTATTAATCTTAATCGGTATTGTGTGGTGTTGGATGTGAATTACCAACCGACAATAAAGAAACTACTTAAAGCATTACAGATGAATGGCAGACGATATGTAGTAGACACAAGGCAATCATGGAGCAAATACGATAAGCCTTGCAAGATATATATTGTCAGTAGAATGTACACAGAGGAAGAGTACAAACTAACATTTCCCCATAAGTACAAAAAAGGTAAGACCTTTAAAGAGAAACAACTCTATAAGAAAGAAAGTGAGTATAGCAGTACTAAGCAACATGAGGTACTGCTATTTTTAGTTAGAACATATAAAGGTGGTGATTGATATATGGCAGATGCTAGCACCTTAACAGAAAAAGAACGTATATTTGCAGATGAGTATATCAAGACTACCAACGCAACACAGAGTGCAATTAAGGCTGGATATGCAGAAAATAGTGCAAGCGTAACAGGGAGTAAAATGCTAAGAAAACCTAAGGTACGGCAATATATAGATGCAGTCATGAACGAGCGAAGTAAAAACACAATCGCAACTGCTGATGAAGTGTTAGAGTACCTAACCAAGGTTATGAACGGCGAAGAAAAAGATGCGTTTGGCTTGGATGCCTCAATTGCAGATAGAACTAAAGCAGCCGAGTTGTTGGGTAAAAGGCACATGCTATTTACTGAAAAGGTAAAACTTGATGCAGAAATAGAAATTGATATATCCGACCGCATGAAACAAGCAAGGGTGAAGTCAGATGAAATACAACAAGGCACAACTGATTGATGCGTTGGGTTCGTTTACTCATGATCCATTAGGCTTTGTATATTTCGCATTCCCTTGGGGAGAAAAGAATACCATTCTTGAACGTTTTGATGGGCCTGATAAGTGGCAAATTAAAATCTTGAAAAAGATTGGTAAGGAGTTGAAGAAAGGGAAAAGCCTTTCTAAAGCAATACAAATTGCGATTGCATCTGGACATGGTATAGGTAAATCAACAATGGTATCGTTTTTGATTTTGTTTGCTATGGCTACTCACGAAAACACACGAGGAGTAGTTACTGCTAATACAGAAAAGCAGTTAATATCTAAAACATGGCCTGAACTTAACAAATGGTACAACTTATTTATTGGTAAGGAATTATTCACGTATACGGCTACTGCATTGTTTAGTGCTGATAAACTATATGAAAAAACGTGGCGGATAGATGCTATTCCATGGAGTGAAAGCAATCCAGAAGCATTTGCAGGCTTGCATAACCAAGGTAACAGAATACTTATCATATTTGATGAAGCATCAGCTATATCTGACAGTATTTGGGAAGTAACAGAGGGTGCTTTAACAGATAAGGAAACAGAAATTATATGGTGTGCTTTTGGCAATCCTACACGAAACAGTGGCAGATTTAGAGAGTGTTTCAGAAAGTATCGTAAATATTGGTACACGGAACAAATTGATAGTCGAACTGTTAAAGTATCGAACAAAGCTAAGTTACAAGAATGGGTTGATATTCATGGTGAAGATAGCGACTTTGTAAAGGTGCGTGTTAGAGGTTTATTCCCTAGTGCATCTGATACACAATTCATATCCGCATCAATCGTTGATGAAGCACAAAAGCGAATGTATAGAGTTGGTGAGTTTAACAATTTACCTGTAATCATCGGTGTAGACCCTGCATGGACTGGTGGCGATACATTAGAAATCGTGATGCGTAATGGATACTCTATGAAGTGTATGGCAACCATTGAAAAGAATGATGATGATATGCGTATGGCTAACCTCATAGCACAATTCGAAGATGAATATAAAGCAGATGCAGTATTCATAGACCAAGGGTACGGCACTGGTATTTATAGCATTGGTAAGTCAATGGGAAGAAAATGGCGGTTAGTTGCCTTTGGTGGTGCATCGCCTAACAATATGTATCTCAACATGAGGGCTTACATGTGGGGCGAAATGAAAGAATGGCTAAAAGAGGGCGGTGCAATCCCTAATGAACAAGGATTGTATGATGACCTAGTAGGGCCAGAAGCGATCATTGATAAAAATGGACGTATCCAACTTGAAAGCAAAAAAGACATGAAAGAGCGTGGCTTACCATCACCAAACAAAGGCGATGCATTAGCCTTGACCTTTGCATTTAGGGTCAATAAAAAAGTAAATGGCAATCACAGAAGAGTAGCGAATACAGAGTACAAACCATTTGGGTAAAGGGGGAATGTGAATGTGTATGAAAGCTAAGACACCAAGTGTTACTACACCAGCACCTGCACCAGTTGCACAGACTGATGACATGACGCAAAAGAAAGATGAACAATGGTTCACTGATAAAAAGCGTAAGAAAACTGGTTATGATAGTACAATCTTGGCTAGTGCTTTAAATCAAGCTACAGGCAAAACAACATTAGGCGGTTAATATGAGTACTATCTTATCAAGCCTAGCAAGGCAACCTACAGAGAAAACTGTAACTAAACCGAAAGACTATAAAAAAACAAAAGCCAAATTCAATCAAATGTTCACCAATCGTCAAAAGTACGTTGAAAAATGGAAGATGATTAGAGATTATCAGTTGCCATTCCTTGGGGTATTCGATGGTGAACAAGACCAATCGAAACTATATACCGATAAAATACTAACTGGTATAGCATGGGAAAGTTGCCAAATATTTGCTAGTGGTGTAATGAGTGGAATGACACCGCCTAGCCGTAAATGGTTCAAGCTAACCATGGAGAACACAGACATGGCAGCGAACAGCGATGTGGCGAAAGTATTAGATGAACGTGAAGAAATATTGTATGCAGTATTTGCAAAATCCAATTTCTACAATGTTGTTCACCAAGTTTATATGGAACTACCATTCGGACAAGCGCCTATGTCTATCATGCCAGATGGTAAAGTTGGTGTACGTTTTACATCGTATCCAATCGGAACTTACGCATTAGAATGTAATGCCAATGGTGAGGTTAATACATTTGGAAGAAAGTACAACATGACTTGCGACCAATTAGTTGAAGAATTTGGGTATGATAACTGTACCGAAAAGATTAAAAACGCATACGATGACGGCAAGGGTAATGCAACTGTATATACTGTTTGTTGGCTAGTGTGCGAAAACAAAGACCGCAACGGAAAGCTGGGTAATAAGAACATGCCTTACTCCTCTATTTACTGGGTAGAGGGAAGCAGGGATGATGAAATCTTGCGACATAGTGGCTATGAAGAATGGCCTATTCCGATTGCACGGCACACTACACATGATCTAAATGGTTATGGTAAAGGTAGTGCATGGTTCGCACAATCTGATGCAATGATGTTGCAGAAGTTGGAATTAGACCGAATGACGGCAATTGAACTCGGTGTAAAACCACCAATGGCCGTTACATCTGATGTAATCGGTAGTGTATCACTATTTCCGGGTGGTATAACCGAAGTCGATACAGGCGGTAAGGTTGAGCCTATCTTTAATGTAGATATCAACCTAGATTGGATAATGCAACAAATCATTGAGGTTAAAGACAGTATCAAGCGTGCATATAGTGCTGACTTATTCCTTATGCTAGACAATATGGACAACGGCCAAATGACGGCAAGGGAAGTCATGGAACGTACGCAAGAGAAACTACAACAATTAGGGCCTGTAGTTGAACGGCTACTATCTGAATTTCTTAATCCGATTATCGAACGTACTTATGCGATATTAGATCGTGCAGGTGTATTTCCGCCAATTGATGAAGTATTAGCGGAAGAGTTAAACGGCCAAGATGTGAAGATAGAGTACATTTCACCATTGGCACAGGCACAGAAAGTATCATCTTTAACTTCTATAGAGCAGTATTTCGCATTCTTAATGTCATTGGCACAGGGCAATCCTAACATTCTACAAAAATTCAATTTTGAAGAAGCGGCGGATTATTATGGTGTAAACCTCGGTGTACCTGCAAAAGTAATTGTATCGAATGACGAATATCAAGCTAAGATGCAAGAGCAACAACAGGCACAACAAGAACAAGAGGAACAAGCACAAATGATGCAAGCAGCACAATTAGCACCTCAAATGGCTAGTGCAGCTAAACAAGCAACCGATGCAGCAAATGATGGAAACCCTGTAATGCAACAGTTAATGGGAATGGGGTACTAGATGAAACAAAAAAGAGATTATATGCGAGAGCGTGATATTGAAGCGCTAAACCACGTACTAAGTGATGAACTTGGTAGGTGGTTTTTTTATCGCATATTAGACCGAGCAAAACTGAATAGCCAATCATTTACAGGCAACAGTACAACATTCTTTAACGAGGGGATGCGTGCTGTTGCCATTTCTTTACAAAACGATTTGGGAAAGATTGGTGATGGTATAGAGGGTGTTAAGAAATATCACCTAGCACAATTAGAAAATATTCAGATGCAAAAATATTTCAAGAATTTAGAACAAAGTGAATTAGAGAAAGGTGAATAACCATGGATGAAAATTTAGAACAAGGCACAAACAATAACACGGATAGTGCAAATGGTGGTACACCACAGGACACGAACACACAAGACCAACAAAGTACGATTTTAGGCGGTAATGGCGGTGATACTAACACCGACCAGCCTGCAGAACCTACTGTATATGATTTCTCAACTGCATTTGAGGGTGGTGAGGTAGACCAAACCATCGCAGATGAGTTTTCAAAAATGCTAAATGGTGTAGGTGCTACGCAAGAGCAAGCATTACAGATGGCTAAGTTTGGTAATCAATATGCTACTAACCTTGTAACGGCCTACGAAAACCAAAAGCAAGAAGCACTCAACGCACAATACAAAAGTTACGCAGATAACGCTCGTGAGGTGTTAGGTAATAAATTCGATGCTACTGTTAGCCAAGCGGCCGCAGGTGTTGAAGCAGTAGAAAAGACTATTCCTAATATCCGTGAAATCCTAGCAGAAAATGGCTTGGGTAATCGTGTAGAAGTAATTCAACTATTCGCACATATCGCTGGTATGGCAAGCGAAGATAACAACGCAGGGAATAACAGACCTGCAAATGATCAATCGGACGAAGCTATTAGACGAAATATGTATCCGTCTATGTTTAAAGACTAAAGGAGATTAATTAATGGCTACAATTGGAACTAACAATCCTACATTATTGGATTTACAAACTCGTATGGATCCAAATGGTAAAATTGCACAAATCATTGAGCAATTGAACCAAACAAACGAAATCATTCAAGACATGACAATGATTGAATGTAATGATGGCACATCTAACAAAACAACTGTACGTACTGGATTACCATCCACAACATGGCGCATGTTGTATGGCGGTGTACAACCATCTAAATCCACTACTAAACAAATCACTGATACTTGTGGTATGTTGGAAGCGTATTCCGAAGTGGATAAAGACTTAGTTAAACTTTCTAATGACCCTGTAGCGTTCCGTGCAACAGAAGATAGTGCATTTGTTGAAAGCATGGGCCAAGAAATTGCAAGCACACTTTTCTATGGTGATGAAACCACACCAGAAAAATTCATTGGCTTGTCCGCACGTTTTAATACATTGGATACGAAAAAAGCTGATTGCGCTAAAAACATTATTGATGCTGGCGGTACTGCTAACCTTGCCTCTATGTGGCTTGTAGGTTGGGGCCCACTTACTGTACATGGTATTTATCCACGTGGCAGTCAAGGCGGTTTAGAACAAGAAGATTTGGGCGAAGTAACAGTTACTAAAGCTGATGGTTCTATGTTCCAAGGTTATCGAACTCATTTCAAACAAAACATCGGTTTATCCGTGCGTGATTGGAGATATGTAGTACGTATCGCAAATATCGATATGAAGTCTATTAAAGAAGATATTTCCGCAGGCCCTAACTTGATTAACTTGATGATCCGTGCAGAAGAAAAAATGCATAGCTTAACTGGATGTAGACCAGTATGGTACATGAACCAAGAATTGCGTACATTCTTACGCTTACAAAAGAATAAAGTGCATGGTTCTACTATCACAGAAGATATGGAAATGGGTAAAATGGTTACTCGTGCGAATGGTATTCCTGTTCGTAAAATTGATGCATTGCTTTCCACAGAAGCACGTGTTACTGCATAGTAGAGAGGAGAAAATACATGATTATCGATACTTTAAATACATTCCATTGGAAACGTGAATTATCTGGCAATGTCAGCTCCGATGTTGTAGTAACTAGCGGTGATGCTGACCCTAACTTGTGGTTAGTTGTTCGTGTAGACAAAGCATTAACTGGTACTGCATTGATTAACGTATATACATCTGATGCAGAAAACATCTCTAACCCTGTATTGTTGCATGGTATTACATTACCAGCCAATGCACCAGCTGGGTACGAATATAAAGTACGCTTGGCGAATGGTGTTAAACGTTATACACGTGCTAATGTCAACAATGCAACGGCTGGCACTATTTCTGTATTCTTGACTAGCGGTATTACAAGTAAATAGGGGGCAATATGGAATACACTGCAAAAGTAACTTTGTATCACAATACAAAAGGGTTAATTAAAGAAGGACAAACAGTAGAACTTACAAAAGAAGAAGTGGCTGAATACGATAAAGACTACTTCAAAGATTTGTTTGAAACTGTAGGCGCAGAAGAAACCGATGCTACAGATGAAACTGGAGAAGATAAGCCAAAGAAACGTGGCAAGAAATCGGAAGAAACTGCAGAATAACAGAATGAGGGGTGCGTATGCATCCCTCTTTTTTACTACAAAGGGGGCAATATGACACCTACTGATATTTGCAACATGGCTTTGTCATTAATCAATGGCGGTAGGATATACGGCCTTGATGAAGAAACAGAAACGGCTAGACAATGCAGATTGCATTACGATGCTACACGTAAGATGCTACTATCTCAATACGAATGGAATTTTGCACGTAAGCGTGAAGAGTGTGTGTTATCTGAACATAAACTAGCTGGCTATGAATTTGTTTATGCGTATCCTGAAAAGTGTATCCGCATCCTTGGGGTTATTCCTAAAGGGGAACGATTTAAAGCGGAAAGCCAAAAGGAATATGATGTATTTACTTTTGATGACAACACAAAGTACATAGTGAGCGATGTACCGCTTGCGTACATTGACTACGTGTACGATGTGCAAGATATAGATGTATTCAGTCCTGTATTTATTCAAGCATTGAAGTCTAAAATGGGGTCAGAACTAGCCATGCCATTAACTGGCAATAGTGGTTTATTCGACCAATGCTATAAACTCTATCAAGCAGCAACGCAAGAAGCCAAGAGTTTGAGCGCTAAAGAACGTAGGCAAGATATGCCATATATTTCTAACTATGTAAAAGCAAGGAGTTGGTAATCATGAAACCAATGTATATTTCACAACTTGCATTTACAACAGGTGAGATTTCACCAGATGTATCTAGGCGTTTCGACCTAGATCAATTCAAAAGTGCGTTACTGTTAGCAGAAAATGCAGTCATTCGACCTTATGGAGCAGTAGCTAGACGGCAAGGTTCAGAATATATAGGTCAAGTCAAAAATAAAGATAAGTCTACACGGCTATTTGAGTTTACGGCAGAAAAGAATAAATCATTCTTACTTGAAATTGGTGAGCAGTATATCCGAGTGTGGCGGAATGGTATCTATACTGGAATAGAGTTAGAAACACCATTTGAAAGCGATGTAGTCGATAAATTAAACTGCATCCAAAGTGGCGATGTAATGTTCATTTGTAGTGGTAAGTATCCTGTTAAAACGTTATCTAGGTATTCTGATACAGATTGGCGATTTGATACATATAAGCTATCAGAGCAACCATACGGCGAAGTCAACATAGATAAAGAAAGTACTGTAATCTTAAATGGCGATACATTGACCGCCACAAAAGATATATTCAACGCTGATATGGTTGGTTCGGTTATGCAGATTGAACATTTTGTTAAAGCAGTAAGCACCAGTAAAACTGGCGAAGTAATACAACGTACTGAATATGTTACACGTGAAAGACACGGCGGATATAGTAGACTTGTTGGTGAGGATTACAATAATATCAATTACGATGTAGAACAATTTAGTGCTGATGAGGATTTATCATGGAAATTCACATCACATGGTACATGGAATGGTACAGTTAAAATCCAAATTAGCAATGACAATGGCACTACATGGAAAGATTACAGGATATATACATCCAACAATGACTACAACGTAACCGACACAGGCAAGGTTACACCTAGTGCTAGATTGAAAGTTGTATCTGATTTGAAAGGTGGTAGCGTTAATGTAGACCTATCACTCTTGCCACATTCTAACTATGGTGTAATTGAGATTAAAGAATTTGTTGATAGTAAGCACGTTAAAGTAAATGTATTGAATAGCGTTGTAGAAAATGAAGCTACCTCTAAATTTAGATTTGGACAATGGGGCAAAGGCCTTGGTTATCCTCGTGTATGTACGTTTTATCAAGATAGATTTATCCTAGCATCTAGTAATCAATATCCTAACTACATATGGTTTAGTCGCACAGGTGATTATTCCAACTTTGGTGTAGAAAAGGTAGGCGGAACGATTACAGATGATAGTGCAATCACACTACCAGTAATTAACCGCAAAATGTATGACATTCGACATTTGATACCTGCTAATGATTTATTGATTTTGACAAGTGGCAACGAATGGATAATTGATGGTTCTAAAACTATCACACCGACTAACTGCAATCTACGCACACAAACCCAACGTGGTGCATCTGAATGTGAGCCACAGTACATAGGGAATAGATGTGTGTATGTACAAGCTAGAGGGTGTGTAGTGCGTGATTTAGGATATTCATATGAAAGCGATAACTACACAGGGGCTGACTTAACTCTATTCGTTAAGCATCTGACAAAGTATCGTAATTTCATTACAAGCGCTTATGCACAAGATCCAGATAGTATCGTTTACTACGTAACAGATGATGGCAATATCGATTGTCTAACTTACATTCCTGAGCAAAAGGTGTATGCATGGTCGCACTTCACCACAAAAGGCAAATACAAATACGCTGAGAGCGTTGCAGAGGGCGAACAAGATAGTTTGTATGTAATCGTTGAGCGTGATTTTAAAAGCGGTACAGTGATGTGCATTGAACGATTTGAGCCAATGTACAATACGGATAATAACAATGTGTACATGGATTGTTACATTCGACAAACTAGCACAGAGAATATCAGTACTATCACAGTACCTCATCTGATTGGTGAGGATGTGCAAATCGTTGTAAATGGTAGGGAACGGCCAATTAAGGAAGTACCACCTACGGCAATTATTAATATCGATGGCAAGGCACAAAGCGTAGCCGTTGGTATTAACTACACTACACGATTACGTATTCCGAGCATCGAAATGCAAATACAAGATGGTACGTTGCAAGGTAGAGTGTTAACGATGAGTAGATTATCGATGAACATCTTAAATTCGTTTGGTGGCAAAATCGGAAGAAACTTCAACCATATGGATGATATTTCCCTACCGCCACTCAAATTATATAGCGGCGATAAGGTATGTATATTGCCAAAATTCGATGGAGTGTACTCAACCGATGCATCTGTATGTATTTTGCACGAAAAACCTTATCCATTTAACCTTTTAAGCGTTACAAGAGAGATAGAAATAGGTGGTGGTTTTCCAAATGTTACAGGACTTTGATATTTGCCCTGTAAGGCACACTTCATTAATTCATGACTTATATATCAACTTACGTGCTATAGACACCTTAGAGGTCAATATAGCGAACCAAAATTTTCCGAATTACGAAAAAAATGATTTTGTGAGAGATATTTGTAGTGATGATTACGAAAACCACATTGTAATTGAGAATGATGTACCAATAGCCGTATATGGTATTTCGAAAAAGCCAATCAATGGAATGTACTGCATTTATTTCTTGGGAAATAAGGTACTAGATACGAATTTAAAATTGCAAAAGGAATTTCTAAAACGAAGTAACGCAATCATAAAAGAGTGGTTATCCACTCATGAATGTTTATTCAATTTCATACATAAAGAAAATAACCGCTCTAAACGATGGCTTACATCACTAGGGGCGGTTATTCATTCTGATATAACGCATAACGGAATGGAACTATTTACATTGAGAAAGGGGGATGCGAATGTGTAATCCTATTGCATTAATGGCAGGTCAAATGGTTACTCAATTGTGGGGTCAACACCAACAAACCAAAGCACAAACTGCAATGTATAACGCACAGGCACAGGCCGCGGAAGCTAATGCACGAATATCCGATAGGAAACAACAGGATATTGCCAATCAAGCACTACAAGAGCGTGATAAGATGGACGATAAAATGCGGTTGATTGCAGGTCAGAATACGGCAGAAACTGGTGCAAGCGGTTTGATGATGGCTGGCACTCCGCTACAACTCATGGCATCTAGCTATGACGAATACAATAAGGATATTCAGAATTGGGAAACTAACAAGAATAACAGTATCTATAACGAATATCTTAATGGCATGAACTACCGCAACGAGGCAAGCACCGCACGTGCAGCGGCAAGTAACGCTAAATCACAAACTAGAATGGCAATGTTAGGTACGATATTAAGTGGTGCATCGAGCATCTATGGTCTTAAAGGTCAATATGCTAGTAAGAGTGTAGGTGCTGGCAATAACTACTATACACCAGCTAGTGATGCACTAGAGGCAGCTGGTATGCCTAAGATGAAATTCGTAACCAAAGGTGCTATTAGAAACAGTAGGTGGGGTATCTAATGAAGTTAATAGGCTATGATGGAAATCAACGCTTAAATACAGTTAATGGTAGTGTGCAGGCTAATGTAAATGAAATGGCTTATGGTGGTAACACGAGTGGTTTAAATGCCATGACAAAAGCATTGCAAGATGCTACTAATACATGGATAGAAATTGATAAACGGAAAGATTATATCGATGTAACTAATGCCATCAATGAGTTCAATAATAGTACAAACAAATTACTCAATGATGATAAAGATGGGTTGATGATTCGTAAAGGTATGAATGCTCAATCTATATTGCCTGACTATAATGTCGGTGTAGACAAAATACAAAAGGATATATTGGAGAAATATAAATTCAGAACCAATGATGCTATCAACGCATTTAAAAAAGCCGTTGAAACATCTAAAACAACTGATTACAACAACATCTCTAAATATTCACGAGGTCAATATGAAACTGCATTAAGTACAGCCACTCAAAACCAAATTACTAACCTAAGAGATTCAGCCATTCGTTCTGATAACATGGCAGACCAAATGAAAACAATTTCATTAATGGGTGATTTATATAGATCAACAGGTAAAGAATTAGGTTTGGATGATGAACAGATTAATGAAAAAATCCGTGCTAACACAGACCAAACTGGGAAACAAATACTTGACAGAGCAGTAGCAGAAAACGATTCAACCAAAGTCGAAAACCTTTTGACTTCATTAAGTGGTGTTGTTGGTGAAGATGTATTGACACCATATAAAAAAATGTCTAATCAAATGAATATCAACAAATTAGTTAATGATGATAATACATATGCTAAGTTGTATCAGATGTATGGACATGATTTAAACCAAGGCATGAGTAGTGCTGCTATGTATGTTAGAGCGAAAATGGAAACTCAAAATGAGGAAGCATTAAAGAGTGGTGCTGGTGCTGACACTCATTTATGGGGAATTGCGCAGTATATATCTAAAAAATATGGATATAATGCGGAAATGGTGTACCGCCAACTTTATCACGAAACAGGTGGTAGTGCTAACTTTGGTAAGTTACAAACAGAAAATAGAAACTATGCTGGGTTGACACAAGCTGAACCAAACGGCGAGGAAAACCGACAACAAGATGGTGGCACTAATTATTACAAGGTATACAAAACAGATGAAGACTTTGCAGATGATTATGTACAAAGTTTTTTAAGGCATTATGATGGTTTGAAAGATGTAAATGATGTAAATACATGGGCGCATATTTTAAAGGAAAATTCTTATTATACTGATTCTGAATCTAACTATTCAGCAGGCATGAGAAACGCACCTATGGCTAGTGGTGGTAGTCCAAAGTATTCAGAAGACCAAATCAAGAAAGCTGAAGATGAGGCTAAAACTGCCTACAAAAATTATTACACATTGCAAGAGCAAACTAGAAAGATTGCTATCAATGATCGCTTACAAGCAGGTCAAACCATTTTAAATCAAAAGATAGCTAATGGTGATGTAAGCGGTGCATTCCAATATGCACAGGTTCAACTAGCAGGTGCAACTACTCCTGAAGAAAAAGAATATTGGAGTGGCAAAATGGCAAGCGAAAGACCTAAACTTGATAGAATCTATGAAAAAGGTTTGAAAATGACGGCACAAGAAAAATGGGGAATTAAGCAGTATGCTAAATCTCACACTTACGAACAAACACGTGCATATGCTGAACGTGTATTGCCGAATAAAATCATGGATGATGAACTTGATGCATCATTACTTGAAATCGATGATAACAACAAGAAAGCCAGCAACATTGATTTAACTCCATATGAATATAAACTTGCTACAGTGATGCCTGAAGATAAAACCTTGGCTGGTAGCTTTAAATATGGTGTTAAACAAGAAATGGCTGGGCGCATTGAGGAATTTAAAATCAAACATCATAGACCACCTACAGATGCTGAAAAAGATGAAATCTTTGATGCTGCAGTAGCAACAAGCACATTACGTAGTACAAGTAAACCATACTTTGGAGATGGCGATGATTATTCATCTACTATAAGTGGTGCAAGTAATCAAGCTATCGGTATCGTTCACGCTGAACCTGTAGGAAACCACTATATCCGAGTAACATATAGAGATGGCTCAACTAAAGATATTTACGAATCAGAATACAATGCATTACAACGGAGATACACAAATGGCTGATATTAATCAACAAGAGCGTGAGGAGTTTCAAGCGTTAATACGTGGACATGGTGGAGATAGTCCACGTTCCTTTACCGCTAGCGCTGGTGTACAATCTAGTCCTGTAGGTGGTTTTACACCTGTAGGACAAGCTATTGGTGCAGGTATAGATACAGTATCAAGCATTGCAAAAAATACGGCTGATGCATTATCTACAATCGCTAGTACACCTATTAGCGTTAATAATACAGATGGAACAGAAACAGTTTCACCTTTTGGACAACAAGGCAACCTATTACAATCGATAGGTCAGTTAGGGCAGTCATTGCCTAATGCTTTACCAGCTGGGTTTGTTAGTAATACTGATAGATTGTTTTTGTATAACAATGAACAGTTACGTGCTAATGAGGCTTTACGTATTGCTAAAACTTTAAATATCGGTGCAGATACAGTTATGTTTGGTGATGATAGAGCCTTTGAACGTGCTGATTATCTATCTAGACGAGTAGAACGAGGACAAGTTTTACAAGATATTTACGATGAGTTTCCTGAACTCTATAAGGTGAAATATAGCTCACAAGCAGAGGGCATCCAAGCGTTAAACAATCTTGAATCAATAAAGAATACAAAAGGTGTATTCGATGCAATGCAACAAAGTATTTGGGCGATGAACGACCAAATGAAGTTAGGCGATGTTGGTTTTGCATTAGCGCACGAATCTGATCCACAAAAGATTAGCGAATTAACCGATGAGATTAATCGATTACAAAACAATATACAAAGTTATAGGAAACCTGATGGCAGTAGTCCACTAGAAGAAGTGTTTGGTGCAACATCTAGTCAAGGCTACATGATGGCGAAACAAGGCGGTGTAGGTGCGGTAGCTGGCGCAGTTGCAGGTGCATTGATTGGTGGTTTGGCTACAGAGGGTGTAGGTGCAACTGCTGGTGCTGCTACTGGTGCTAAATGGGGTGGCGGTGCTAACATGGCATATGAAATGTACAAAATGTCATTCGGTAATAAATACCTAGAACTCATTAATAAGCGTGATGCAAATGGTAATAAAGTATACTCTAATGATGAAGCCTATAAATATGCTATGACATATGCTGCAGTTGATACAGGTATTGAAATGGCATCTACACGTTTCATGATTAAAGGTGTAGGTAAAGTAGCACCTAAAGCGGTTATGTCAAAAGTGCTACAAGGTACTACAAGTGATACGATAGCAACATTCAATAGGGGCATTGGCACTACTGTTGCACAAATGGCAAAAGCATCTGTTAAGGCTGGCGGTTCTGAATTAGCCGAAGAGGGCTTGCAAGACATTAATGAGAAACTCCAACATAATCTATATCGCAATGCTAATGACCCAGAGGGAGTGTATTCCATAGGCGATATGGCGGTAGGTGCAGGCGGTGCAATGTTACAAGCCTTGCCAGCCGTCATTGGCTTAGGTGCAATTGGTGGCGGTGTGAGTGGTATCCACACCATGAAAGCGTTCCATGAATTTCAAAAGCTAACACCAGAGCAGCAACAACAAGCAGTGATGGCTGAACAAAATAGAAATGGTAACGCTATCATGCAAGCCTTAAAGCAAGATGCAGTATCAAACAAAATGGCAAAAGAAAACCCTGAGTTGTACGGAAAAATCGTACAAGCACAGGGCGATAATGTAGGTGTATCTACTGCATATGTAAATGTAAACGAAATGGCAGAAACCGAAGAGGGCCAACAAGCTATTAAGAATATGATTGATAGCGGTTTGGTAACTCAAGAGGAAGTATCGAAAAGCATTGAGGCTAACGCAGATATTCCTGTACCAATCGGAAAGTATGCACAGTTAAGCGGTGGCTTGACGGAAGAAACTGTAAAGGCACTAGAAGAAAGTACATACTTTACTCGTGGCGGTATGTCTATGAAAACGCTAGAACGTGCAAAAGCGGAAGTGGAAGCCTTTAATAATAACCTAGTTGATGCTACTGAAAAGAAAGCAGAACGAGTTAAAGAAAGCATTATCCGTGATGAATTTGAAGAGGCAAGCGATGTAGATCGTGAGGTACTAGACCAAGTATTCGCTAATCCTACGCAAGTTAAGCAAGCATACAATAACTTGTACAAAAACCTAGTACAAGAATATCGTGAAAACTACGCAAGCGACTTTGACAATATGGATACTGATATTAAAGAAGCTACTGCAAGCGGTGTAGAGCCACAATGGTTGACTGATTATAAGTCTAACAATGGCGGTAAAGCACCACGCACGAATGCAGAACGTAGACGTGCAGCATTTCATTCTAGCGTAGTGAAAGCACAAACTGCATTTGCTGATAACGTGGAAGCACTTAACCAAAGCAATATCCATCATGCTGATATGGAGCATACGCTACAACAAATTGAAAGCCTTGAACGCTTGCATGATAAGATTTTTACATTAGCTGATAACGATATAGCACTACGGATGCAATTATCCAAGAGTGGCTATGAAGTGTACAACAAAGTTGTTAAAGCGATTGGCGAAAGCACAGATAGAAAACAACGTGAAACGGCAAAAGCTAATGCGTTGTTAATGGCACAACATGCTGATGTAATGGCACAATACATGCGACAAATGGGTAAAGGCGGTTATACCGCTATGGATTATTTGCGTGATAGCGTGCGTATCAATATGAATGCAGTTTTAGATAATCAAAAAGGTTATAATCAAAATACAAAAGCAGTATGGGAAAGCAAACTTGATAAAGTATTAAGTGATTGGGCTAACAATGTAGATAATGCTAATAATATAGGAAGTAAAAAAACAATAGATATAATGGATTCACCATTAGTCTTTAAGTTGATTAATCTTGACTTAAAAAAAATTAAAATTACAGGCGGTGTTTTGCATAAAATATTGCGTTCACCTGTATTTGATTCTAACGGTAAAAGAATTTTATCTGGACATAATGATACAGTTTCCATTGATATGTTGAAACAGTTACCTAATACCATTGCAAATCCATCTGCAATATTTAGTGCAGATAATGGCAAAAAAATTATCATTATAACTGAAGTAATTGGTTTAAACGGAAAGCCTATAATGACGCCAATATTATTGAACAAATACAATGATAGAGGTGATTATCATGTTGTACAATCTTATTATGCTAGAAATACCAATATAGCGTATTATGATTTGTTATTGGGTGGGGATTTAATATATATAAACAAAGAACGACTTAGTAATAATCCAAAAAACCAGCCACCATGGCTTGGGGGGATTAAACTAAGTCGTTCATTTATTAATAGTATACCAAACGAAAAAGATTTGGACAAGCTACGCGAACAACATAATTATCAGTACTATCAATCCGCATGGCATGGTTCACCACATGACTTTGATGAATTTGATTTAGGTGCTATTGGTACTGGTGAGGGTAATCAAGTACATGGTTGGGGATTGTATTTTGCTAAAGATAAGAAAGTATCTAAACAATATAAAGATGTATTAAGTAAATTACAAGGTTCTAACAAAAGCAGTTTATTTAAAGTAGAAATACCAAATGAAACAGAGTTATTGCCAGAGCAATATCCTATTTCTGGATACAGTCGATATGTAAGAGATAGCTTGAAAAACGGATTACATAAAATGTCAGATGAACAACTAGAACGTTTTACAAGTCTATTAATTAAATATCATAAAGATTCAATCATTGGTGATAAATGGGTTAATAAATACACGCACTTTATTGATATAGGGTACATAATATCTGAACTGCACAACAAAAACAAAACAATAAATGACATAAATAAAATTCAAAAAAGAAATGTTGATAGGTTTTTAAAAACAGTAGGCATCAATGAAGATATTGATACCATAGCTAGTAACGATGAACTATTAAAAAATGTATACGAAAAGTTTAGATATGAGTTATATCCAGAATACGAAAAAGAAAAACAAGTAGAGCGTGAACGTGAAGAAAAAGCTATCTCGAATGTTAAGACTGATGTATATGGTGCATTAGAAAAAACAAATATTGTTGGCAAACAGTTATATTCGTTTTTATCTCATGCACTTGGCAATGATGAACACTTTAATCTTTATAATGTAAAAAATGCTAAAAAAGCTAGTGAATTTTTAAATAGTATCGGTATAAAAGGTATATACTACGATGGCGAACAGGACGGACGATGCTATGTAGTGTTCGATGATAAGGCAATCAAAGTCATTGAAAAGTACAATCAATCCATTAATGGTATGACAGAAATCATGAATGATGGTGAACGTATTATCAATATATTCAAAACCGCAGATAGAAGTACATTCTTACATGAAATGGGGCATGTATTCTTTGATGATATTCAAAAACTAGCATCAATGGACAATGCACCTAAACAATTACTTGATGATTGGAACGCACTCAAAGAGTGGAGCGGTTGGGTTGATGGTGAAAACGTAGACAACACCAAAGCACACGAGAAATTTGCAAGAGGCTGGGAAAGCTACTTACGAAGTGGTGAAGCACCAACAAAAGGATTACAACGTGTATTCCGTCAATTCTCTAAATGGTTAACTCGTATTTATCGTAGTGTACAACGTTTAGGCGGTGAAGTACCATCTGACATTAAGGATATAATGGCACGCATGATAGCTACACAAGATGATATTGAAAACTACGCACATGAGCAAGCATTAGAGCAATTTGAAAATACAAAATTGTATCAACAGTTGAGCGAAAGTGAACAGGCACGAGTGCAAGGGTACATTGCTGATATTAAAGAAAAAGCTAAAGAACGTATAATGCGTAAGTACATGAAAGAATTAGACAATCGACCTATTAAAGAATGGGAAGATGTGAAATACGATGTACAAGTTGCAATAGAAAAACGATTAATCGAAGAATATCCTATCTATAAAGAACATCAACGATACATGGAATTGGGTGATGGTGCATTGGAGAATACTCAATATCGAACTATTGAGGGGTTAGAAAAGGCGGAACGTGAGGAAGCTGGCAGTACTTACGATGAAGCAGTAGCACAGGAAATGGAAAACGCTAGAAATGAGTTTATTAATGATCCAAACGCAGGCAAATCTAACCAAGAAATAGCCGAAGAAATGCTACTATCCAATCAAGGACAAATGGAACTTACTCAAGAGGAAGCACGCTTGATTAAGGCACATACCAATAAAGACCTTGCTAGGAACTGGGAACTACTAAGCAAATTACAAAAGCTAGACCCTAACAGTGAAAATCTTGATGAAGAATTGAAACCAATTGAAAAAGAATTGACAAAATCTGAACGCATCAAGAAAGACAATGCAAGGGTAGCACAGGAATTAGGCAGTGTATCTAAAGAACTTGATACTGCACAAGAGCGTATTGAAAACCTAAAAGCACAGTTGCAAGAACGCATTGATGCGGTTCGTGCAATTCGTGATGGTGGATTTGGTACTATTCCAAAATACATGGAACGTGCTAAAAGAGAATTAGGCGATTTAACGCTATCTCAATCTAGCCAGTACAAGAAATACCAAAATCAAGCAGTACGAGATGGCAAGAAAGCAGATAGTGCATTGGCAACTGGTAAAGTAGATGAAGCATTACATGCTAAACAATCACAAATGCTAAACCAAGCAAGGGCAAGAGTAGCGTTTGAAAATTCAAAAGCCATTAAGAAATTGCGTGTTAAATTGTTAGACCAATTGAACCGCATGACACGTAGTCAAAACCCTATCATGGTTGAGCCTAATATGCGTTATTTCTATACACACATGGCATACCAAATGGGATTGACTAAGTACGATGGCCTACAACCTGCTAATGGTTTTGATATGATGACAGTGATTAAAGCATTAGATGCAGATGCTGACATCATGGGTGATAAAGAAGCGACTGTACAACTTGAACCATGGATATACGAAATGTTCGATGCTAAATCACCTAGAACGTTTAGTACTCTTAAAATGAGCGAACTCGAACAGTTAGAGGAACTCATGACAGGTATGTACAAAAGTGGTAGAACTCAATATGAGGGAAGTACACTAATTGATGAAAAGGGTAATAACGTTACATTTGATGAAGCTATATTCCAAATCATTGATAAGGCAGCCGAAACATTTGGTAGAGATAATGGGAATGTATTCAATGAGTTAAACAACCGCAGCCGTGCAGATGCATTGTCTAACACATTGAATAACTTTAACTTATCATTATTGAAAGCCGAAACATTCTTACGCAGATTGGATGGCGGAAAGAATGGCCCTGCAGTTAGATATATTTACGAGCCAATTAATAAAGCTACTCAGAAATTTAACGAGTACAAAGAAAAATCTATGTATAGATTGGCCAGAGATGTAAAAGCAGTATATTCTAAGAAACAACTATTTGATGTTCGCAATGATCATCTATATAACGTAGGCGAATTACGCAACGTTACCAAAGAGCAAATTATCATGCTTGCATTAAACTGGGGAACAGAAAAGAATAGACAACGCGCATTAGAAACTATCCAAAGTAATGAAGTAGAAATGGAACGAGCGTTCCAAGAATACATGACCGATAAGGATTGGGAATTTGTAATTCGTACATGGGAACATATCAATTCATTCTATGAAGAGCGTAGTAAGGTACAAGAGGAATTGTATGGTAATCCTTTGAAGAAAGAAAAAGGTATTACATTCACAATTGGCGGTAGAGTAATAGAAGGTCAATATTTCCCTATTGTGTACAATCCTAAAGTAAGTGCTAAAGTATCCGATTTCCAAACAGAGGATATTGCTAAAACGATGATTGCTAGTAATGCGATATTCGGTACTGGCATGGGTGCTACTAAATCACGTTTGGATGTGGTTAAGGGTAAATCACTAATGCTTGACTTCGATGTAATCCCTAACGCTATTACGGAAGCTATTAATCACGTTACTATGCGTAAAGCAGTAACGGATGTAAATAAGCTAATTGGTAATAGCCGTTTCCAAGAATATATCGTTGATAAATTTGGTATGGAAACATATCAATTCTTGCGTACATGGGTTAGGGATAACTGGAAAGATGAAGCAGCAAAACTCGATGCATGGGGGAGATTGGTAATGACACTCAAGAAAAATACCTCTACCGCAGTTATGGCTGGCCGTGTATCAGTAGCTTTACAAAATGCGTTGAACATTCCTGTTGCCATGTATCGTATCGGTGTAGGAAATACACTCAAAGCAATTAGTGATGCAGGTATTGGGTTCTATGGTGTAGGTACAGCCAAGTACAACGCAACACGTGATTTTGTTTTATCTCAATCAATCTTTATGAGGGAGCGTGTTCAAACACTAGATAAGGATTTGAAGCAAGGCTTATCCATTGATGGTAAAGGCTTACGCATAGGTGATACAAATATTGGTGGTTATAAGGCTGAACAATTAGCTAATATCCGTGATGATATTAACCAAATGGGATTTAGACTATTAACAGAAACTGATTTTGCCTTGTCTATTCCTATATGGAAATTTGCGTACGATAAGAAAGTACTAGAGTTACAAAGCGTTGAGGGAGTAACGGCAGAATTTGTAGAACAGGAAGCTATTAGTGCTGGCGATAGAGCCGTAAGAGATATATTCGGTAGTGGCGATACAAAAGACAGTGCAGGCATCCAACGTTCAAGAAATGCACTCACTCAACTATTTGTACCGTTCTATTCCTACGCTAACACTTTGTACAATATCATTGCTGAGGGGAACTATGCACGGAAAGACAAAGGCGACTATGGACAATTCGTGCGTATGCTATGGTGGACTTTGACTGCACAAGCACTAGGTATGATGGTATACAAAGCCATGACAAATGGAGATGATGATAGCCCTGAAGATTTGGCGAAATCCTTTGGGGAAGAATTAGTATCACAAGCTACTATGGGTGTACCTATTGTGCGTGATATTTCCAACATGGCTATGAAATACATTCTAGGTGAAAAGGTATTCAATAAAGGGAATACAGTAATGGCCGCATCAATCGTTGAAAAACTATATGATGTAGGCAGTGCAATTGTATCGCCTAATAAAGGTGCTATGGATGTAGGTAGAAGCCTATCACAAGTATCTAACCGAATTACAGGGTTCAGTGATACTGTAACAGATGGACTATGGACATTAGCTAAATTTGCACTAACGGACACGGATGCAAAACTAGAAGATGTCATTATGGCTATCATGTTTGATAGACGATTGAAAGATAAAAAATCTAAGAAGAAAGACAAGCATTAATAAATAAGGACTACTCAATTATGGGTAGTCCTATTTAATTAGAAAAGGGGAACAAATATGATACCAGAAGTCAAAAAACCTAGTGTAGTTTATCAATGTGATGGAGTTAACAAAAAATGGATATGGCCGTATGATTTCAATAAAGTTGAAGATATAGCCTTAATCATTGTTGATACTAATGGCACAGAAAGCGTGCAAATAGGAAACATCGATTATGACAAAGAAAACAAAACTTTAACATATCCTGCTGATGGTGATCCGTTAGATAATACTCACAAGATTATTCTTGAACGTAGAACACCAATCACTCAAGATACGGATTTGCCAGATGAGTATCCTTTCCAAAATATCGAACACATGACAGATAAGGTAACATTGATTTTGCAAGAAATGCAGGAGAAAATGAATAGAGCCTTATTAATCCGTGTAGGTAGTGATGAGGATGCAACAACAGTTGCACGGAAAATTGTAGATACATCGACAAAGGCAGCAAATGATGCTATCAATGCATACGAAAAAATCAAAGCCGAAAGTGATACTATTAACGCTGATGCAGAAACGATAAAAACGCTAGGCGGTGAAATCACAGAATTAAGCCGTACAGTTGACGATAAACTAGCGACTAGCAATACCGCACTTGATACATCTAGTGCTAACGTAACAAAAGCAGAAAAGCTAGTGGCGGATGCGAAAGCATATGCAGGACAAACAACAGTTGATAAGCGTGATATTAATGAGTTAGTTAGTCAAGCACGTAATTTAAAAACCGACATTGATAATAAACAAACATCAATCGCAAGTAACGCTATTAAGGCAACTGATGCGGCGAAACGTGCAGAAACGGCTGCAAGTAAAGCGGAACAAATCGCCTTACCTAATGGCGGTGGTTTGATTACAAAAACCGAAGCCGATACAAAGTTTGTACCTAAAGATAGCTTGTATGGCATCGTATCCGTTAAAGACTTTGGGGCAGTTGGCGATGGTGTAGCTGATGATACGGCAGCATTCAAACGTGCTAACGATAATTTGAAAAACAAAATATTGTTAATCCCTAATGGCATCTACAAAGTGAATGAGCATGTTTCATTTGATACTGTTGATAGTGTTATGGATATGGGTACATACAATAACATCAAGCCATTCTATCCTACTGAAACACCAATGCTTAAAGGTGCATCCAACATCGCCTTTGTTAAAAACATCCAATACGGCGATGAGGTCAACCAATGTCAAGGCTTTACCTACAACGATAAAAAGAATGTATTTGTACTAGCTTGTATTAATAGCGATGGCACAAAGCAAAATATATATGAACTCAATCCAGATACATTTGAGATTGTAGGTACGTATAAGTTTAGTGACCAAGAACGAATGGGCCACTGTAACACCATGTGCTACAACACATACACGAATAAAATTTATCTTGCTAACGGCTTGAAGAATGGAAATAACTTATCTGTATTTAATGCGGATACTATGACATTTGAAAAGACTATCACATTGAATGAACGTGTATTTAATATTGGATATGATCCTATTACACGAACTTATGTGAGCATTGTACCAATTAGCGGTCAACAACGATTACGCGAAGTCAACTTGTACAATGATGATTTTAAGAAAATGAAAACGTATCAAATTGATTACCAATACGATGACTTTAACAACAATGGGGCATTAATGCTTAACGGCTGTATTATGAGTGCAACGCTCGGTAGTTTGGTAGAATGTACACCATTTGGCACAGTTAAACAAATCATCGAAATCAATAGAACTACTGAAATTGAAGATATAGCATACTGTAATGGTAAATTCTATTTTGCGGTGCTAACAGAAAAACCTAGTAAACGGCATCAAGTAGATATTTACGTAGGCAATCCAAACCGAGATTATCAAAATTCAATCAATACGGCTCGATTGGCAACGCTTGATTATCTCAAATTAACTGGTGGTACATTAAGTGGTGCGCTTAAAATGGCTAACAATACATTGATTGAAGGTTATAAACCTGATGGACATGGTGTTGGTATGGCTAAAGTATCTACCGCTGGCAACGTTGAATTTGGTGATGATTCTGTTAATACATATGTTAAAGGCAAAGAATTTAAACACTATGATGGTACAGATAGCTACACAGTATTAACTACAAAACATTATGACACCGCCGTTTACAGCAAAAATAAATCCGATGAATTATTCGTTAAAAAAGGTGATGCAGGTTCATTTGGTTTTCCGTACTCTAAATTAGATACCGCAACAGACTGGAACACGCTCACAACGCAAGGGTGCTATGAAATTAATTTCGATGGCGGTGCTAACAATCCACCACGTTCACATAAGCAAGGTATGTTAATTGTATTTAACTTTGGAGAGGGCAAACTAATCGACCACACGCTACATACATTAAATGGTGAAACTTATCATCGTGCTTTCATGGGCAATAAATGGGGTAGCTGGGGAAGAGTACAAACATCGTTAAATAGTAAGTTGCAGTTGTGGAGTGCTAAAGGAACAGTAGAGGTAGGGGTTAATGGCTAAACAATTGATACTCGGAACTGATAGAATTGATTTAACAGAAAGCCTTAATGTGGCAGGCGATAAAAACATAGAAATAAAAGCTGATGGTAAAAAATATTACGCTACACTATGGGAGAAAGGCAAAAGTGTTGTTAATGCTATTAGTATCGGTTTAGTAAAAATAGGCACTAATAAATACGGGATATTAACATCGCCAGTTAGAGGACAACAAGAATTGCATGAGTTTTTTCCTATTTTTAACGGAAGTACAACTCAAGAACGTAAAACATTATTTTTACCAAAAGGGAGTTACGATCTGTTTCTTGGCACTTATGTTGGCCGTGGTGGTAGCGATAGAGCAACATTTAATGTATCAGACAATCAAGGGGAGTTTGTAACTGTAATCGTAGATTTAGAACGCAATGTGAAAGCAACGTTTACTGTAATAGGGAATAATTCACGGATAACACGAGATAAAAGTTTTGACGGAAATCCGCCAAATATTTCCGTAAGTTTTGTGTTATCAGAAAGAGACGAGGGAGACGAATAGTGGTAGAAATCTTTATTCCGATATTTAACGAGGTGTTTAATGTGAGTGAAGCAGTACGCATATCATTGGCTATATTCACAACAGTTATTCTTGTGTTTATAGATACAGTTTTACGAGTATTAGTGGAAGCAAGGAATTACAATCTAGCAACAAAGAGAGAAGTTACAATCAAAAATACTATACTAGCTATCCTATGGAGAGGTTGGGCGGTAGTAGAAATTGACGGAAAACCTAAACGATTTTTAGTAAGCGGAAAGCTACGAGCGGATATGACTAAGAAATTAGTCAAATCCTATCCGTGGCTTTTTTTATTGGCGTTCATTCTATTAACGTTGCCTGATGTAGTAGTACCTGTATTGGGCCGTGTTGATGTATTCCTATGCACGTTGTTGTATTTGATACCTATATTTATTGAGCTGGCATCGTGCGTGGAGAATATGATTGAACTTGAGCTAGTAGAAACGAGGTGGTTTAAACGTGCGATAGGGCTATTTAAACAGGTGATTGATTTCGTCAAATCGGTAAAGGAAGCGATTAAATGAAGATTAACTATGAGGACACCGTAACATTGATAGCATTATCCGCTGCACTAATCATGACTATTTATCTTGAACAAAAGGATTTGGCAAGTGTGATAGTCGGTGCGTTAAGCGGTTATATTGGTGCTAATGGTAGTGTTAAGCGTTCCCAATATATGAATGAGGGTAGTGTTATTGAAAAAAAGGAGTTAGAGAAATGAATGAATTAGGGAGTTTGAGTGCGGTATATGAAAGTAACGGCGACCCTGCTTGTGTATCAAGTGGGGTTAATGATGCAGGCGGTATTTCCTACGGCACATATCAATTAGCTAGTAATTGCGGTAGCGTTGATGAATTTCTAGGTTGGGGATTACGGCAAGGTGGATTTTATACAGACTACGCAAGAGCATTGGTAGATAGCGGTGAAATCAATAGTGATGAATTTATCGAACAATGGAAAGAACTAGGCACTATTGATAGACAAGGATTTGCACAAATGCAACATAACTATATCAAAGCTAAATACTACGATGTAGCGTGTAAGTTATTACAAGACAATATGTTCCACGTAGATAAACACTCCGATACATTGAAAGATGTGATATGGAGCAGAACAGTACAATATGGTGTAGGCAATATCGTTGATATGTTCAACGATGCATTAAAGTTAATGGAAAAGGCTTTAAATTTAGAATTGCCTAATTTGTCATACGTTGATGATAAGCGGTTTGACTATGATTTAATCGCTTGCATTTATGATGTATGTATGAGTGCGGAATGGAATAATAGTGCATTGCGTGATAATTTGAATGAACGTTTCGCAGATGAAAAGTTTAGAGCGCTAGAAATGCTACAAAACGAATTAAACGAGGTGTAAGCCATGTTAATTAGTAAGTTGGTACAAACTATCAAGGAACACTATAAAATAGCCATAGCGATTGCCCTATGCGTTTTTATCGCTATTGTTGGTGTATTGATATATCATCACAAACAAAAGCAACTAGAAAAACCTATTGTACTCACACAAGAGCAGGCTAAATCACCTACAGAATTGTCAAAAGCAATTCATGTTACCGAAACAGAAGCACAGGAAGTTATTTCCAAAAAGGAAAGAACTCAACCGATAGCGACATATTACACAGAAGCACCAACAGTGGAAGTTGCTACAGAAAAGGTAAAACAGGATATTGCACATAGCAATCCTAATGTACCTAAAGCAGCAACAGAAAAATCTGATAGAACCGCAGTAGTTGCTAACACTGATGAACAGAAAGTCGATGTGTACAAAATCAATCTAAACAAAGGCCACAAGATAAAAGCTGGTGTTACTTTGATAGATAAAAAAGCCTATGAAACCATAGGCTATCAAGCAGGTAAATTTGAAGTGTTAACACATTTCAATGGACAACATTTAGAGGGCGGTAGCGCACTTTACACAGTAAAGGAATGGTGATCTAACTATCTCCGAGTTGCACGGATTGTAACAATCAACTGTTAATTGACAGTTGGAAAGAGGGGTTATATATGGCCACTCTAAAAGATGGCGATAACGTAACGTGTGAAATGTGGTTTGTAAACGGCGAACTACACCGATTAATTGAATTAGACTAAACGTATTAGAGGGTAGCGTAATTGCTACCCTCTTTTTTTATTTCGTCAAATATTCGTCAAATATTAGATTTGAAATATTATATTTTGTTGCAAACATTAACTTATAGTATTTACATAACTGTATATGTTGCGTGTATTTGTAATTATTTTGAATTTCGTATGCTTATAGCTTATAATTAAAGATAGTAAACGTAAGTGATAAGAGTACGTTAAAGCCTTTTAATGTAATACATAGCAAATATTAAAGTGCATATAATATTTAGGAGATATAATGTTTACAGTTACAAAACGATTAGAGGTGAGT
>ERZ773046.255-NODE-255-length-36668-cov-30.990359_pt1 | contig 36668 bp, 30 predicted proteins | sample MGYA00580634_ERZ773046 | MGnify/ENA primary metagenome ERZ773046 (study PRJEB29015, sample SAMEA2738127) | human oral metagenome | biome: human oral; feature: human-associated habitat; material: saliva | place: China | collected 2159 ... | reverse complement strand
CAATCGGAGCGAACCCCGATAAGGAAATCCGCGACGAGGACATCGAAAAGGCAGAAGCTATTTCCGCCTAATCCTCATCCGCTTACATAGCGTTTTTCAGCCCCGCCTCCCCCTGTAGGAGGCGGGGCTGACCCGTACCCGGAAGCACTCGCGAAAAGCTATCCCACCCAAAGCAACAAAAACCAAGGAGTACACTGGAAGTCATGACTGAAAACAACACACAGCACGCACCCGTCCGCGCGGCAGCACCCACCACCCTCACCGCAGAAGAAATCAAGGCGCAGCTGACCGAAAGCGGCATCCCCGAGCACCTGCACCCCTACTTCCCCCGCGGCCTAGGCGAGCTCATCCCCGCCATGGGCATTAAGTTCCAGGAACTCACCGCAGAACGCACCGTCGCAACCATGCCCGTCGCCGGCAACACCCAGCCCATCGGCCTGCTGCACGGCGGCGCCAACGTGGTCCTCGCCGAGACCCTCGGATCGCTCTCCGCGGGCGTGCACGGCGGCGAAAACCTCGTAGCAGTCGGCGTGGACATCAACGCAACCCACGTGCGCCCGGCAGTCTCCGGCGTGGTCACCGCAACCTGCACCGCCGTCAAGCTCGGACGCACCCTGTGCATCCACTCCATCGACATTGTGGATGAGCGCGGCCGCACCACCTGCACCGCACGCATCACCAATATGCTGATCCCCCGCCCCACCGCCTAACGTCCTACAACTTCAGCAAGTAGCCTAAAATCGTAGAAGCACGGGGTACACGGCACCCCGCCAACACCCCACCAGAAGGTACGACCAGAAGGAGCACCATGGCCCGCGAGCGCACCCCCTATTTCAAGCGTTACCCGAAGATTGTGCGCGCCAAGCGCATTGTCCTGCCCATCGCAATCGGCGTGATGCTGGTGTGCCTGGTGACCGCCATCAACAACCCCGGTAGCTTCTGGTGGCTGGGCGTGATGCTCGGCACCGGCGGCATGCTCTGGGCTGGCTCCCCGACGGACCGCCCCATCAGCGGCCCGAATAATGACGAAGACGATTTGAACCGCTACCTGCGCTAAGTTCCGTGTGGCGTTGGGTTCCCGCCCGCGCTAAGCGCCGGTTTACAACGCACACACGCGAACCGTTAAACACGAACGCCCCGTCCCTCAGCTTCATTGTGAGGGGTGGGGCGTTTGTGTGTCATGAAAAGGTGCTGGTCAGATTCTGACCAGCTGAAGGCGCATACGGGCGAATCCTAGTCTTCGCCGTAGCGTGCATTCGTACCTGTACTGTCACGTACTTTGCACGTCTTGTGCTTAGGAGAGCTGCTTGATGATGGTGTCAGAAACTTCGCGCATGGACAGGCGGCGGTCCATGGAGGTCTTCTGAATCCAGCGGAATGCTTCCGGCTCGGTCAGGTTCATCTTGGTGATGAGCAGCGACTTTGCGCGGTCAACCAGCTTACGGGTCTCGAACTGGTCGCGGATGGTACCAACTTCCTTCTCGAGGGCGCGAATCTGCTCGTAGCGGCTGATTGCCACCTCGATTGCGGGAACCAGGTCGTTCGGGGAGAACGGCTTGACGACGTACGCCATAGCGCCTGCCTCAACGGCACGGTCTACGAGTTCCTTCTGGCTGAAAGCGGTCAGCAGAACGACGGGAGCGATCTGCTCCTTCGCGATTTCTTCAGCTGCGGTGATGCCGTCCATAATCGGCATCTTCACATCCATGAGGACGAGGTCGGGGCGGTACTTCTGTGCTAGCTCGACGGCGGTCTTGCCGTTATCGGTTTCTGCTACGACGTCGAAACCCTGGTCCTTCAGAATTTCAACGATATCGAGGCGAATCAATGCCTCGTCTTCTGCTACGACGACGGTGCGGGCCGGGGCCTGATTCTCCGCCTGATCCTGAGTGGTCAGCTCTGACATAACTCTTCTCCTTTATCAAATTTCAATCATTTAAAGTCTACAGGACGAATTAAACGTTCATCTACTTTCTCGCCTTGTCCCAGGTGTGTTATATGCGTCCTATGTGCATGTAGGAAAAGTTTTCTGACGCCATTTTGTGACCCTCCATCAGATTTTGCATATTAATGCACATTTTTGTTCTATACTGCTCATGACTGTGAAAACAAAACCGCACAACGTAGAGGTCACGCGGCGAAATTCACACCTAAAACATGGACCCGAAAATGACTCTGACATGCAATAACGCGTCATCGGGTTAGACACAAAAGTAATAAACAAAATATTTATATCGAAACCCCATCACACGCCGCAGAAGGCCGATACACTGAAATAGGTATTCTCCTCGACTTCTCCGGCACTCGCATTTGACCGACCATACTCGATACCCGGAGGGGATTCATGTCAATCACCCGTCAAGCACGCACCCTGTACTCAGACTTCGTCGAGTACAAGGAACTCGATCGCGCCCCGCTGACTTCCATTCACCCCGGAATTCTCGTCGCCTTCGACTCCACCGCGCTTGCATGCCTCTACAACTACCCAACCCACATCAGCGACGAAATCCTCCGCGTCTACTCACAGCTGCGCGGACACGCCTTCCTCCCCCACCAGGCACTCAAAGAATTCTGGGCAGCACTCGACGGCGCCTCCCCCGTACCCGCCGCCGCAGACCGCGTCCGCTCAGCGCTCGCGTCCTTCAAAGAAACCCTTCCCGAAGAACGCAACTCCCCCTGGAGCGCGCTGCGTTCAGTCACGCACCAGCTAGACCACTCCATCGCGCAGATCATGAGGATTCTCGAACCCACCACCGAGACCGGATCCATCAACATGGCACGCCGCGAAGACGACACGATTCTGCCGCGACTGAACCGCATCTTCACCGGACACGTGGGTGCGGCGCCCAGCCCCGAACGCCACGAACAGCAGTGCCGCGAAGCCCTCGAACAGGGCCACCCGCTACTCGCTAACGCCAGCTTTGACGCCGACTTCGCGCTCTGGAACCAGTGCGTTACCGAAGCAACCACCCGCGTGAAGGGCACCGACTGCGTCTTCGTCACCGGCGGTGTGCGCGACACCTGGCTACGCAACGGTCAGCAGGTACGCGCCGCATCGGGCGGCGAACCCGTACGTCAGCTCGCGAACCGTCAGCTACTGCGTGAATACGCTAAGGCAACCGGAGGCGGCGTATTCCGCATCTACACGGTTGAGGAGATTCTGCGGCTCGCCTCCAACCAGTACGGCGTGACCGTCAGCGACGCGACCTACAACGCGATTCGCGCGGAACAGCCCGTAGCTGTGTAGGCAAGCAGTGTAGGCAGCCACCCGTACCATTATTAACCTCGAGAAGCCACATGTGTTTCGAGAAGCTACTAAAAACGTGGCTTTTCGAAACACATGTGGCTTTTCAGCATCTGGCTAGTTCTCGCGGCTGGCGCGGTACAGCTCCGCGGCGCGCTGCTCCGAAGACTCGTCATCACCGAGCATCAGGTAGCACAGGTACAGGGTGAAGGCGGCGCGGCGGTCATCGGCGAGCGCGCTGGCTCCTTCGCCGGGCTGGGTGCTGAAAGCGATAGCGTCGTGTGCCTGGGGCAGGGCGGCAATCAGGTGCGCGGCGGTTTCGTAGCCGTCCTGGTCGCCAGGCAAGGTGACGTGGTGCGGCTCCTGGTTCTTGTCAGCAGCGCCGGATTCCGCTCGGGCAGCCTGGAAGTTAGCCTTGAGGACGTCCTCAACACGGGTCATCAGCTCATCGTCGGGCAGTGCGCGGTCATCTGCGGCAAACGCAACGTGGATGCCATTCAGAGTCTCGTAGGGGTGCTCACCCGCGTAGTATCCAGCGGCGAGCGCGTAGCCGGTCAGCAGCTGCGCCTCGTCGGCGGTGAAGGTGCCGCGCGCCTCACGCAGGGCGGGCAGCAGAAGCTCGGCCAGGAGCGGGTGCAGGGACTCGGGGGCGTTCGCGATAGCCTCCTGCAGGTACTCTTCCGCCTCCGCGGTGGGCTCGGTGTTGAGCAGGGTCAGGAAAGCCTCATCGGTGCCAGCCCAGCAGCGGGCAATCAGCACGAGGGTTGCAACGAGCGCGAGAAGTTCACGGTAGTTGTCCGAACGGTCAGCGGCGAAAGTGTTAGCAACAACGCGGGCGAGCATGCGGGCGGCAATGTTCTCGAGGATGTACTCGTCGTAGGCGTTATCGCCGGGCCAGTTTGCGGGGTCGGGAAGGTAGGTTTCGTCCAGGTACCACAGCACAGGTTCCAGGGGTACGGGAGCGTCCGCCGCAAGGTCGGGGCAGCACTGCTCAACCCAGCTGTTCACGGTAGCCTCGTCAGCGATGCCGGTAGCCTCAGCCAGCTGGGTGCGCGACAGGCTGTACGGCGCAACAAGCTGGGCGAGGTCATCGCACGCACCGTTGGAGCGGTAGGTAGGCCGGTAGTTGGGGTCGGGAAGAGTTCCGGGGAGGTTGGTGGCTGCCATGGTAGCTCCTTCGCTGAGGTTCGGGGTGAATTGGGTTGTATGGTGTGCGATGCGCGGGGCCGCCTGAGGGGTCGGCACATCTTCTAGTTTCAGAATATCCCAGAGCCTCGCATCGTGTACTGCCCGTCGTCATTACCCGCCTATTAACCGCGAAAAGCCACATGTGTTTCGAAAAGCCACGTTTTTGGTGGCTTTTCGAAACACATGTGGCTTTTCGGCGTAATAACTAAACGTAACACTTGAACACAAATACTCTCATTTGATGCAATTAAAGCATGATTACTAGAGAAGAACTATCAATGATGATACGCACCCGCACCGAACTCATCACCTCAGCCACCCACACGCGAATCACCCTGAGCCACGCCCTCAACCGCGGCGAACTCACCCGCGTCTCAAAAGGGCACCTTCTCCCCACCCAAACCTGGAACAACCTACACCCCAACGACCAGCACTACGTGTGCATCCTCGCGCACCTCAACGAATACCCCGCCAACATCCTCGCCGCTCAAAGCGCAGCCGTCGCCTGGGGCGTCTCCTCCCTCAGCCCACCACGTCACGTTCAAGTACGAGGAGCCGGAGGCGGCCGCCGAGAAAACATCCAGCGCATCCAAGACATCCTCACCGCGGACAGCCCCATCGTGTACACACCCGAAGGGAATCCCCACCGTCACACCGCTAACAGCTATCACCACCTGCGTGAAAACGCTTCCCTTTCGCGACGGGCTCGTTCTGGCCGAAAGCGCCCTTCAACGCTTCGCGCGGGAACCGGATATGCTCACCTACGAGGAGCTCAAGAAAGAGCTCTCATCTGCATCTGGCCGCGGGTGCCGAACCGCCCGCCTCGTCGGACATGAGCTCAGCCCACACTCAGAATCCGTTGCTGAAACCTGCATGCGGTTACTTCTCGATGACCAGGGAATCCGATACAAGCAGCAAGAAACCATCATCTGCGAAGGTCATGCCTATCGAGTGGACTTTCTGCTACACGCCATTAGCCTCCACGGCAGGCCTGTCATTCTGGAGGTAGACGGCAACGTCAAATACAACGCCAAAGAGGACCTGGTTCGGGAGAAGACTCGACAGGATCGGTTGCTCCACGCGGGGTATGCTGTCGTCCGTGTTTCTGCTAAGGATGCTATTTACCGTCCGAGGCGGGCCTTGCAGGTGCTGCGTACTGCTGGAGTGCCCCAAACTTAACCGCGAGAAGCCACATGTGTTTCGAAAAGCCACTAAAAATGTGGCTTTTCGAAACACATGTGGCTTCTCAGCGAATAGAGAGGCGACTAGCTTGCCCACAAACCACTCGATATCAGGTGAGTCACCAAATAGAGAGCGATACTCACCATGAAAAGACGCTCCGCACTTTCCAACTTTGATCCAACAATCACAGCACGACCTCCCAGCGCACTACCGGCAAGGAAAACAGAGTGCAACAGAACTTCCGGAACAAGCATTCCCCACACAAGGAACAGCACAGTATACACAGCCAGAGTAACCAACCCCGGAACACCGTATGCACCCATAACACCGTTCACAAAGTCCACGTCAGTCGAACCCGCCGAGAGCCCCGCCTGGATCAGATTAGCCATCGACCAATGTTCGCTCATCTGCAGGCCATTCGACAGCGTAGAGCTGAGAGCCGTACCGGACGAAGTCACATACATCAGACCAAGTAAGGCGTTGGGCTTCATCTTCTTACCCTTAGCCCGTGCACGCTTGGAACAACGCACCATTGCAGTCAAACCCAGCAGTAGTACCGCGAATACCGAAATGTCAGCAACCCACACCAAAGCCTCTACCGAAGAGCTTTGCTGTAGCATGACCACCCACATCGCCGCGGCCACAAATCCGCCCATCACGAGGTTGATGATAATATCCGGACCGCCCAAAATGGAGGAACTTAAGATACGGTCTTCGTCGTCCGATTCTCGCGTGTACTCCTCGCCCTTCGTCGTGGCTCGCAGATAACGAATCGATGTGGTTACACCACCCACGGCTGATATTGCAGCCCTCACGAAGAAGATAATTACGCTCACCAACAGCAGGACCAACGTTGCTGAGTTCAACCATTGTGACAAGTTCATATCATGCCTTTCTTCTGGGTGGCCTTGTAATGCAGTGACCACCCATCCAATATGTCCCCTTCAGACTATTCCTGATGTGGGGGCCGACCCCTTGTTCGCAATTTACCCCGGGGTAAATCAGGCTATGCCCTTTCCTTTCAGGTACGCGAAAAGCCACATGTGTTTCGAAAAGCCACGTCTTTGGTGGCTTCTCGAAACACATGTGGCTTCTCGGCGGAGAGATAAAGGATGTTAGTCCAGCAGCGCGTCCACGAATGCTTCCGGGTCGAACGGCGCCAGGTCGTCCGGGCCTTCACCCAGGCCGATGAGCTTGACGGGAACGCCGAGCTCCTCCTGGATAGCGACCACGATGCCGCCCTTTGCGGTGCCGTCAAGCTTGGTCAGCACGATACCGGTGACGTCCACGATATCGCCGAAGACCTTCGCCTGAACCATACCGTTCTGGCCGGTGGTCGCGTCAATCACGAGCAGAACCTCGGTGACGGGCGCTTCCTTCTCGATCACGCGCTTGATCTTGCCGAGCTGATCCATCAGACCGGACTTGTTCTGCAGGCGGCCCGCGGTGTCCACGAGCACGGTGTCGACGCCCTGCTCCTTGCCAGCCTTCACGGCATCAAACGCGACAGATGCGGGGTCGGCGCCTTCCTTCTCGGAACGCACGGTCTTTACGCCCACGCGGTCACCCCAGGTGGTCAGCTGCTCAGAGGCGGCTGCACGGAACGTATCCGCGGCGCCCAGGAGCAGGGTCTGACCGTCAGCGACCATCACGCGGGCAATCTTGCCGACCGTGGTGGTCTTACCGACGCCATTCACGCCGACGACCAGCACCACGCCGGGGTTGCCGTCGCTACCGGCGGTCTTCAGTTCGCGGTCCATGTCGGGGCGAACAATCTTCACGAGCTCCTCACGGAGCATCTTCTTCACGGCGGCGGGGTTACTCGTACCCTCAACGCGCACGCGCTGCTGCAGCGCCTCCACCAGGCGGGTAGTCGGCTCAGAACCCAGGTCGGCAAGCAGCAGGGTTTCCTCAACCTCATCCCAGACGTCCTGGTCGATGCGGTCGCGGGAGAGCAGAGCCAGCAGGCCCTTGCCGAGCATGTTGTTGGAGCGTGCCAGGCGGGCACGCAGACGCACCAGGCGACCCGCGGACGGGTCGGGCATATCAAGTTCAATAGCGCGAGGTGCCGAGCTTTCGGGTTGTTCCGCCGATCCGCCGGAGGCTTCTGCCGCCTCCTGACGCAAAGACTGCAGGTCCGCGGTCTTCTTGGGTCGGCGCAGAACGGCGAAAAGTACACCGGCGATAACCAGTACACCCAGCACGATTGCGCAGATTATCATCATCGTTTCATTCACACTACTAGCTTACCGGTTTGGGCGGTTTGACTGGTCGAGGTTACGCGCATGCCCGGCTGTCGGCGGAGTAGACTGGACACTGTTAAGTTTTTTAGCCGAACACATGGTTGGCGGTTGCGGGTGGGGCCCGCGCCTGCCGCACGGCACCGCACGATTTCGAGGATGAACATGAGGAACCCTGCCAAAACACCACCTGTTTTTGACCCGCGCACGATTGATCCGAACCGTGTGCCGACCGGTTTGAAGGTTCTGATTGCTGCGTCGTTCATGATTGCGGTAGGTTTTGGTTTGGTGGCGCCGGTGCTACCGAACTATGCCCAGAACTTTAATGCCACGGTCACCATGGCGACGATGGTGGTTTCTGCATTGGCGATTACGCGCCTGATTTTTGCGCCGTCGGCGGGTCAGATGATTACCCGTTGGGGTGAGCGTCCGGTGTACACGATTGGCATGCTGATTGTGTCGGTGACGTCGTTTATGATTGCGTTCGCCTGGGATTATTGGGTGCTGCTGGGTTCGCGTGCGGTGGCGGGTATCGGCTCGGTCATGTTCACGGTCTCTGCGATGGGTCTGTTGGTGCGCTTGTCCCCGGCGCATATGCGTGGCCGTATTTCGGGCTATTATGCGACGGCGTTCCTGTTGGGTAATCTGCTGGGCCCGGTGATTGCGAGCGCCCTGGCGCCCTTTGGTATGCGTGCACCGTTCATTGTGTATGGTTTTTCGTTGCTGGCGGCGGGCCTGATTGTGTGGTTTTTGATGCCGTCGCAGGCAGCACTGGAGGCGGAGCGTGACGCGATTATGGAGGCGGCGGCACTGGCTGAGGGTAAGGGTACCGGGGTGTTGCCGTCGGCGGCGGACTCTCCTGCTTCTGAGTCGGCTGATGAGTCTGCGGCGGACTCCCCCGCTGGCGCCCAGGCTGGCGCATCCGGCGGCGCTGCGGGTAAGAGCGACCTGCCTGCGATGACGGTTCGTGACGCGTTGAAGTTCTCGAATTACCGTTCTGCGTTGGTGTCGAACTGGGCGATTGGCTGGTCGGTGTTTGGTGTGCAGTCGTCGATTATTCCGTTGGCGGCGGCGTATTTGGCGACGGGCGGCGACATGTCGAATTCGGTGGCGGGTACTTTGTTGGCGTCTTTGGCGATGGCGACGAACTCGTTTGGTAATGCGTTGACGCAGACGTTCTCGGGTCGTTTTTCGGATCGTTTTGGTCGCCGTGTGATGGCGTTTTCGGGTCTGCTGTTGGCGGGTTCTGCGGTGACGTTTATGGGTTTCGCGCCGGTGGCGTGGGTGTTTGTGTCGTTGACGGCGTGTCTGGGTATTGGGGCGGCGTTTATGGGTCCGTCGATTCAGGCTGCGGTGTCTGATGTGATTGGTACTCGCCGTAGCGGTGGCCAGGTGTTGGCGGTGTATCAGATGTGTAGTGATTTTGGTATGATTTTGGGTCCGCTGGTGGCTGGTTTGATTGCGGATGCGTGGGGCTTTGTTCCGGCGTTCATTATGAGTGGTTTGTTGTTGGTGGCGGCGGCGTTTACGTGGGCGCCGTTCCGTAAGGCGCGCTGGCCGAAGGATATTGCGGACGCGGACTATACGGGCCGCTAAAAGCTCTCTAATAAGAAAAAGCCGGTGCCCGGTTCCTGTTGCGTGACAGGAACCGGACACCAGCTTTTAATCTATATGAGATTTAGGGAACGAGTACAATGATGCCAGCCATTATCTGATCACCCCAGAGAATCAAAATCCAGGGAATAGACAGCGCCATGCCTAATGCAACCAGCACGGGACGATACCAGCGGCTCTTCGGCAGGTATGCCGATACCAGCAGCGCCAGCGGAAACAGCGGCAGCAGAATGCGGATGGTAGAGGAAATCGGGAGCCAGAAGATAAAAAGATACCCCATGTAGCATCCGGTCCACAGCCACAGAGCGGGGTGGATTAGGGAACGACTAAACTTACGGGAAATCCAGTAATAGAAACCCACCACTGCCATAATAACGATTATTGCAACAACAATCTTGGGAAGCACACCACCAAGGTAGTAGTAGATGCGCAGAATCCACTGAATGAAGAACTGGTGGCCTTCGCCGGGTTTGCGGTTACTCCATCCCAGCTCCGTCGCAAAATATGCGTCCATACGCCCTGTTCGCAGAGCAGCATGTAGAGGGTGTACGAACGCGAAGAAACAGACGAACAACGCGCTTATAAGCTGCCCGAACCTGCCCCGGAAGGAGCCCCACGCATCTGACAGTGCAGAGTGCGATGCATCCTCGATACGACGGCGACGGTAGTCGTTCACCGTACACCACAGCCACCACAGACCAACAAAGGCACCGAGGGGTACGCCGACCGGTCGGGATAGTGCGGCGAGGAGCGCTACGGGGAGCAGCATGAGGTAGCGGCCGCGGAGCACGCACCATACGCTCAGGGCAATCAGCAGGACGGATAGTGCTTCCGCGTAGCCTGTGATGAAGACGGGGCTGGCCATGCTGAATGCGTACACGGCGACAGCCCATAGTGCGAGGCGGTTGCGGGACTCGTCCCCTACGAGGGCGCGGGTGTCGAAGATGCCGCGGTCACGCCAGTTGAGGCAGCCGATGAAAAGGCGGTGCAGAACATAAGCCAGGGTAAAACCTGCCACGATGGTCAAAGCAAGCGCTGCTACACGGTATCCGATACCGAACGTATCGGCAATACCACCAGCAATGAGGGGCTGTAATGGCATGAAGGCCCAGGTATTGTTGTCTACCGTGCCATCTGGACGCATGGGCAAATGCTGAGGATACCAATTGGTATAAATACGCTCGTAGAGGTCGGCATCCCATTTACTCAGGAACCCGAGGAGATCACCGCGCCGGCTTGCACCAACGAGGTGGTTATTTTTGTGTTGCTCATGTGCAACAAGAAAAATGGCAAGATGAAAAACACAGGCAGCTGCCCAAATCAGCAGTGCAGAAACCCACGTACGGCGAGCAGGTAACAACCTTTGCTCAGAAGAAGTGTCAGCTCCAGAAGACTTAGCACCCCGGTCATCAAGAACAGGCACAGGACCAGTCAGAAAACCAGAAAAGAGCTTAGAAAAGACGGAGGACGGAGCAATCCATCCAAGATGTTTAGTCATAAGTATTCTCAATGTGTCAGTGTGAGTGATAATCGGCATCTCAACCATTTCAGCTCTCCGCCACGACGGACAGCATGCACTATACAGCCGGATATGCAGTGCATTTTAGTGAAATGTCCTCCATAGATTATCAGCTATTAACCCACCAGACACGTATAACAAACTCTCCACCTGTAATCTACCCATAGATTTATATCACAGGGCACCTGGTGGCTTGTTAAAAGACTGCAGAAAAGCCGGTACCTGCGAGGGAACAGGCACCGGCTTTATGTGTGCGAGAGGCAAGCCAGCAGAACAAGCTAACCCACTTTTAGGGCAGCAGCCAGACGGGGCCAATCACGTCCGGGCCACCCCAGAGTAGGCGCATCCACAGGGCGGAGCCGAGCAGGCCCATCAGCACCAGCAGGAGTCGGTACATGCGGCTCTTCGGCAGGTACGCGGCAATCAGTAGCGACAGGGGGAACAGCGGCAGCAGAATACGTACGGTGGATGACGTCGGGAGCCAGAAGATGAACAGGTATCCGGCGTAGCAGGCGGTCCACAGCCACAGGGCGGGGTGCAGCAGGGTGCGGGTGAATTTCTGCGACATCCACCAGTAGAAGCTCAGGATGAGGAGCACCAGGGCGGCCCACATGATGATGGCGGGTACGGAGCCCACGTAGTAGAGGTTGAATTGGTGGACCCACTGGGCGAAGTACTGGTGGCCGTCTTCGACCTTGCGGAAGCTCCAGCCGAGTTCCGTGGCGAGGTACGCGTCGGGACGTCCGGTACGCAAAGCCGCGTGCAGGGGGTGCACGAAAGCAAAACTACAAACCAGTAGCGCGCCGAGGAGCTGACCGAGGCGTCCACGGAACGCAACCCACGCATCCGACAGGACAGACTGCGAGGATTCACCGGCGCGGCGAGCAAGATAGTCAGATACGGTGCACCACAGCCACCATAGGCCAACGAACGCACCCAATGGAACACCCAGCGGGCGGGACAGCGCCGTCAGAAGAGCCACGGGCAGAAGCAGAATGTAGCGGCCACGCACCACACACCACACGCTCAAGGCAAGGAGCAGAGTGGAAAGAGCCTCGGCGTAACCGGTGACGAAGATGGGGCTCGCGGGACTGAACGCGTACACAGCGAGCGCCCACAACGCGATGCGGTTTCGGCTTTCGTCGCCTACGAGTGCGCGGGTGTCGAAGACGCCGCGGGCACGCCAGTTCAGGCTACCGATGAAGAGACGGTAGAGCACAACGGCCAGGGCGAGGCCGGCGGCGAGGCTGACTCCGACCGCGGCGAGGCGGTACTCGATACCGAAAATGTCAGCGACTTTACCGCTGATCATTGAGTGGAGGGGCATGAAGGCCCAGGAGTTGAAGGATACGGACCCGTCGGCGCGCAGGGGCAGTTCGGTGGGGTACCACTCTTTGTAGATGCCCTGGTACCAGCCGGCGTCCCAGATGTTGAGGTAGGAGAGGAAGCCGTTGTGGTTTTTGTTTTCGTGGCTGAGGGGGTTTCGCTGGTCTTCGGCGAGCGAGTAGGCGAAGGTGCCGAGGTGGGTTGCGCAGGCTAGCGCCCAGATGATGAGGGCGGGGACCCAGGTGCGCCAAGCGGCCAGTTTCTGGGGGTTGGCGGCGGGTTCGGTATTACTCATCTTAGTTTTTGTGGAGGGGCGCTGCGCTTCGAGGGCAGGCACGGGACCGGTGGAGGAGCCGGATGAGAGGTCGCGTTCGATGAAGGACGTAGATTTTCCTGGGGATTGAGCCATAAGTATTCTCGCGAGTGTAGTGTGGACGCATGATGGACATTCTGGCGCCGTATCGATTGAATCATGTCTATTAGATACGGCGAGTGCTGCCCAATCCCAAGCGGGTGGTGCAGTTTGGTGAAATATCCATGTGTAGACTATCAACGAACTGACTGCGTCTCAATGTGAACGTGCTATTCCTGCTAATTATGACGAAAGAGATGCGTGAAGCCGGTGCCTGCTGAATAGCAGACACCGGCTTTTCACGTACCAGGCTTATGTTCAAGAAATAGATAAAGAATCCGACAGGATAAATAACCCCAGAATCGGGTGAGTTGACGGCATCACCCAACCCCAGACCAAGCCATCTATATATCCCCAGCCCAAGGCAAGCTAACCCGAGAAGGAAACCACGCACCAAGCATCTATCTCACCCAACCCGAGGGGTAGACGACTTAGAGGGCGTACCGGACACGCGAAGCGGGGGCTCCGTCCTCAAGGCGCCCCCGCGCCGCAGAGGGGGCACTCCCCCGCTTCGTGTGTTTCGGTCGTCTTCTCTTAGCAACCCTTATCGGGTCACAGGCACCTTGGAGAATTCACGCACGGTACCTTCGGGGTCGCCGGAGCGTACCAGTGCTTCACCGATGAGTACCGCATCGGCACCGGCACCGGCGTAGGCGCGTACGTCTTCGATGCTGGCGACACCGGATTCGGCAACCTTGATGACCGAGTTGGGCAGGTGCGCGGCCAGGGATGCGTAGTGCTCGTTGTTGACTTCGAGGGTCTTGAGGTTACGCACGTTGATGCCGACGATCTTGGCGCCGATGCGCTGGGCGACCTCGATCTCTTCAGGGGTGTGGGTTTCGACGAGGGCGTTCATGCCGAGCGATTCGGTGAGTTCGAGGAACTCGCGCAGGGTCTGCTCATCGAGGGCAGCAACAATCAGCAGAACCAGGTCGGCGCCGTGTGCTCGTGCCTCCCAGATCTGGTATTCGTCAACGGTGAAGTCCTTGCGGAGTACGGGGATGTTCACGGCGGCGCGGACTGCGTCGAGGTCGGCGAGGGAGCCGTTGAAGCGGCGCTGTTCGGTGAGTACCGAGATTGCTGCGGCGCCACCTGCTTCGTAGCGTGCGGCGAGCGCGGCGGGGTCGGGGATTTCGCCGAGCGCACCCTTGGACGGCGAGGAGCGCTTCACCTCGGAGATGATGCGTGCGGTCGTGCCGTTGCCGCCGCCGGGTACTTCACCGCGTAGGGAGGCGAGCGCGTCGCGGGCGGGTGCGGCTGCGAGGGCGCGCTTCTTCATTTCTTCGAGGGGAACCTGCTGTACGCGGGCGGCGAGGTCTTCGCGGACGCCGACAATGATCTCGTCGAGAACGGTGCTCATGGTGTCTCCTTGGGTTACTTGGTGGCGTTGACGGCTGCGTCTGCGTCCAGGGGTGCCAGGCCGGAGGCGGTCAGCACAGCGCGCAGCGGGGCGGCGGACTTGTTGACGGTTTCGAGAGTTTCGGAGTCCGGGTTGGAGTCCATGACGAGGCCCGCACCTGCCTGTACGTAGGCGGTGCCTTCCTTGAGTACGGCGGTGCGGATGGCGATTGCCATGTCCATGTTGCCGGCGAAGTCGAAGTAGCCGCATACGCCGCCGTAGACGCCGCGGCGGGTGGGTTCGTATTCGTCGATGAGCTGCATGGCGCGCGGCTTGGGTGCACCGGAGAGGGTGCCCGCCGGGAAGGCGACGCGTAGCACGTCGTAGGCGCTGAACTGCGGGTCGAGTTCGGCGCTGACGGCGGAGGAAATGTGCATGATGTGGCTGAAACGCTCAATGATCATGAACTGGTCGACGGACACGGTGCCGGGCTTGGCGATGCGTGAGAGGTCGTTGCGTGCCAGGTCGACGAGCATGAGGTGTTCGGAGCGTTCCTTTTCGTCGGCGAGCAGTTCCTCGGCGAGTGCGAGGTCTTCTTCGCGGGTTGCGCCGCGCGGGCGGGAACCGGCGATGGGGTGGGTGCTGGCGATGCCGTCCTTGAGGGTGACGAGCGCCTCCGGGGAGGAGCCGACGATGTGGAAGGGGGTGCCGTTGCTGTCTTCGAAGTTGAAGAGGTACATGTACGGCGAGGGGTTGGACTGGCGCAGTACACGGTACACGTCGAGTGCCTTGGCGTTGGTTTCGGCTTCGAATCGGCGTGAGAGCACAATCTGGAAGACGTCGCCGTCGATGATGTTCTTCTTGGAACGGTCGATGGCGTCCTTGAAGCCCTGTTCGCTCCAGGTGAGGGTGACGTCTTCGCGGACCTTACGGTCAATGTCCGCCACGCCGGAGAGAGTGGAGGTGGTTGCGGTGGCGCCGCGCTGCAGGCGGCGGAGCATGCTGTGCAAACGCGCGACGGCGTCCTCGTAGGCGCCGTCAACGTTTTCGCTGGTGCCGTTGAAGTTGATGGCGTTGGCGACGAGCAGGACGGTGCCGTCCTTGTTGTCGTGGATTGCCATGTCGGAGACCATGTTGAGCGCGAATTCGGGCAGGTTCACGTCGTCGGCGGGCGGGAAGGGCAGGTGCTCCCAGTGGCGTACGACGTCCCAGCCGAGGTAGCCGACCAGGCCGGAGGTGAGCGGCGGCAGGGTCGGGTCGGGTTCGGTGTAGAGCATCTGCAGGGTCTTGGCGATGGCTTCTACGGGGTCGCCGTCGACGGGTGCGCCGGCGGGGGTGCGGCCCTGCCAGTGGACTGCGCCGTCGACGGTGGTGAGGGTGGAGCGGGAGGATGCGCCGATGAAGGAGTAGCGGTCCCAGGCTGCGGATTCGCCTTCTGCGGAGATTTTGGCGGATTCGAGCAGGAAGGTGCCGTGGGCTGCTTCGACGGGTTCGCCCTGGTCGTTTTGGAGTACGAGGGATCGGTAGATGCCGATGGGGGTGAGTGAGTCGGCGAGGATTTTGATGTGTACGGGAATGACGCGGGTGCCGGCTGCGCGGGCGCGGAATTCTTCGAGGCTGGGGGTGATGGTGCCCAAATCCTGCATTGCTGTACTCCTTGGTGTTGGGTTGGGAGCGCGTCGGTGCGCTGGGTCCCTTAGTTGCCGCGCTGGGTTTTACCGGTGCATGAGGGTTTTATCGTATGTGCTGGCGTGTATTTCTCTGGCGCGTACTGCCCAGATTCATCACGCCCGATCATGCCTGATAAGGCCCGGTATGCCCGGTGCGCGGGTTGTTTCAGTTTAACCGGTGCTGCGGCCCAGTTCCACGGTGAAGAGTCAATAGTTCTCTTCGTGAAACTGAGCCGCGTACCGTCCAGCCGTGTTAGTTGCTGAACTGCTTGAGGGTTGCTGCGGTCTGCAGTGCCGCTGCGGTCGCCTCGTAGCCCTTGTCTTCGTTGGAACCTTCCAGGCCTGCACGGTCAAGTGCCTGCTGCTCGTTGTCGCAGGTGAGCACGCCGAAGCCGATGGGGCGGCCGGTCAGCACGGACACATCGGTCAGGCCGTTGGTTGCACCCTGGCAGACGTAGTCGAAGTGGGGGGTGCCGCCGCGGATGACCACGCCGAGCGCGACGATTGCGTCGAACTTCTCAGCGAGGCGGGTTGCTGCGACGGGCAGCTCGAAGGTGCCGGGAACGCGCACGAGGGTCGGCTCGAGGCCTGCGTCGCGTGCTGCGCGCTGCGCGCCGTCGATGAGGCCGTCCATGACCTGGGTGTGCCAGCTTGCCGCTACGATTGCGAGCTTGAAGCCCTTGTAGTCTTCGGGGTTGAGGGTGGTGTCTGCTGCGCCTACGCCGCTCATTGTGTTCTCCTTGTGGGTTGTGGTTTTTGAAAAGTTAGGGGTTTGCAGGGGTGCCGCTACGCGCTTTTGAGCACGTGGCGCATGCGCTCACGCTTGGTCTGCAGGTAGTGTGCGTTCTCGACTCGGGCGGGAATTTCATCCGGGATGAGTTCGGCGACCTGCAGGCCGAGGCTTTCGAGCGCCTCCTGCTTGGCGGGGTTGTTGGTCACGAGCCTCAGCTCGTTCACACCGAGTTCCTGCAGGATCAGTGCCGCCTGCGAGTAGTCGCGCATGTCGCCGTCCAGGCCGAGCGCCAGGTTCGCGTCGAGGGTGTCGAGCCCGGCATCCTGCAGCGCGTAGGCGCGGAGCTTGTTGACCAGGCCGATGCCGCGTCCTTCGTGGTTGCGCACGTAGATGAGGTACCCGCCGGTGCGGCCAATGATGCGCAGGCCGTTCTCCAGCTGGGGGCCGCAATCGCATCGGAAGGAACCGAAAATGTCGCCAGTGGCGCATTCGGAGTGGATGCGTACCGCGAGCGCTCCCCCGTCCTCGGCGGGTACGGGGGTGCCGTCACGGTCGAGGGCGCGGGCGCTGATGTGCTCGGCGCCGTCCGCAAATCGCCAGGCGCGCAGACCAAACAGGCCCTGCGGGGTGGGTACGGCGACCTCTTCGGTGCTTTCGACCAGCAACGGGCTGGGGTTGGGCACCATGTCGAGGGGGCTGACTCGGTAGCCTTCAGCGAGCTGGGAGGCGATGCGCAAGGATTCGGCGCTGAGCTCTTCAACCTGCGCCTCAACCGACTCGACCAAGGTGTCCGCTGAGGGGGTGCCCGGCTCTGCCAAGGTGACAGCCGCGGGGGTGCTCAGCTCTGCGGGGGTGCCTGGCGTTGCTTGGGTGTTAGGGGTTTCGCTCATGCGTTCTCCTACGCCTTAGCTACGTACTTGATGAGGTCTTCGATAGAGATCATGGGCAGGTTGTGCTCGGTTGCGAAGGCGCGCAGTGCGTCGAAACGCATCATGGAGCCGTCGTCGTGCACGACCTCGGCGATAACGCCCACACCGGACAGGCCCGCCGCGAGGGAGAGTTCCACTGCGGCTTCGGTGTGGCCGGGGCGCTCCGCCACGCCGCCGTCAACGGCACGCAACGGGAAGATATGGCCGGGGCGGGTGATATCCGCCGGGGTCGAGGATGCATCCGCGAGGATCTGCACGGTGCGTGCGCGATCTGCCGCGGAGATGCCGGTGCTCACGCCGGAGGCCGCATCGCAGGAGACGGTGTATGCGGTGCCCTTGGGGTCTTCGTTGTTGGTGACCATGGGCGGCAGCTTCATCTCGTCGGCGCGCTTGTTGCTCAGGGGTGCGCAGACCACGCCGGAGGTGTAGCGGATCATGAAGCCCATCAGCTCGGGGGTTGCGTGCTCGGCGGCGAAGATGATGTCACCTTCGTTTTCGCGGTCTTCGTCGTCAACGACGACTACGGCGCGACCTGCTGCGATAGCGTCCACTGCGGTCTGCACGCTGTCGAGGACGCTTGCGGCGTCGGCGCGACGCGGCGCAACCTGCTCACCGGAGTGCGCAGAGTCAGCCTGGGGCACGCCTGCGAACGCGGTCAGACGCTGCACGTACTTAGCGAGCGCATCGGTCTCAAGGTTCACGCTGTCGCCGACCTTGAGGGCTCCGAGGTTGGTTGCTTTCAGGGTTTCGGGAATCAGGCCGACCTCGAACCATGCGGGGGTTTCGCCGGGTGCAGATACCGCGGTGACGGTCAGGGACACACCAGAAACAGCGATGGAGCCCTTCTCAGCGAGCAGGGGTGCCAGTTCGGTGGGCAGGTTGAAACGCAGGGTGCTCCACGCCTCGTGCGCGGTGACGGATGCGAGGGTGCCCACCGCATCCACGTGGCCCTGCACGACGTGACCGTCGAGGCGGCCACCGGCAGGCAGGCAGCGCTCCAGGTTGACGGTGTCGCCGGGGTTCAGGTTGCCGAGGTTGGTGCGGCGCAGAGTCTCACCCATCGCGTAGGCGCGGAACTGGCCGGGCTGCAGCTGGTCGAGGTCGATAGCGGTGAGGCATACACCGTTGACGGCGAGGGATCCGCCGTGTTCGAGGTCGGCGACGATGTCACCGGCGTTGAGGGTCAGGTAGGCTGCGTCGCTACCTTCGATGGGGGTGATGGATTCTACGGTGCCGAGGGCGCCAATGATTCCGGTAAACATGTATGCTTTCCTTTTCTCGCCGTGTCCGCCGGGGCGTCGTCGTTGAGGGCGACGGGCGGCGATGGTTTGTTCGTCGGTATAACTATACGTATTTTTCGAATATTCCCCGTGACGGGGAGCTTTTGTGCCAGCATACGAACCAGCCGGCACAAACTAGCCGGGCGCCGGCGGGGGTTCCTTGAGGTACTACTCCCCCGCCCGCGCTCAACCCAGGCGGATGCTAGTTCAGCCGCGACTAGTCCAGCCTCGGCTAATCTAATCTCGGTTCGGGCGCGTGGCAGGCGTCCAGCTTCGGCAGGGTACGCCGCTCACCCGGTTCCTGCGCCGTTCCGCGAGGTGCCGGCACCAGGTGCGTTGCGGTGTCATTGCCGAGCACGCGCACCGCCGGGAACATGCCCAGGTCGTCCAGTTGCAGGCGCGGCGCCTGCGCGAGGGTGTCCACGAGCAGACGGTACACGGCACTCTTGCCCTGCCCCATGATCATGGGGGCGCGGTACCAGACCATCTCGTCGATGAAGTCTTCACCGGCGAAGAGGCCGACCATGCCGGGGCCGCCCTCAATCATGAGGTGCCGCACCCCGCGGGCGTACAGCTCATCGAGCAGTTCGCGCGGGTCGTGGGTGAAGACCTGTAGGAAGTTCTGCGGGTCCGCCTCCACGCCTTCGGGCGGGTTGAGGCCGCGCACGCGGTAGTTCTCGGTAATCTCGGTTTTGCCCATGACCACGCGCAGCGGCTGCTTCTCGAAGCGTTCACCGTTGGCGTCGCGCGCGTCCAGGGTCGGGTCGTCCATGAGGGTGGTGCGGGTACCGATCATGACGGCGTCGGCGCGGTGACGAATCAAGTGCCCGTCAATGCGCGCGGCGGGGCCGGTAATCCACTTGCTCGTGCCGTCAGCTGCCGCAATGAACCCGTCCAGGGTGGAGGCGCTCTTTGCGGTAATGAAGGGGCGGCGTTCGGCGGCGGCAATGAACCAGCGCTCGTTCAGCAGGTAGGATGCGTTCGCGAACTCCTCCATGGCGTGCACGGTGACGCCTTGCGAGCGCAGGTAGGCGGCGCCTCCGGCGGCGTTTTCGGTGTCGTCGCTGTAGGCATAGTAGAGTTCGCTGATGCCCGCCTCGGCGACGGCGTGGGAGCAGGGGCCGGTGCGTCCGGTGTGGTTGCAGGGCTCCAGGCTCACGTACATGCGGGCGCCGGTGAGGTCGGTTCCCGCGGCTCGGGCGGCGGCGAGGGCGTCAGCTTCGGCGTGCGGGGTGCCTGCGCCTCGGTGGTAGCCCACATGTAGCAGGTGCCCGTGCGCGTCAGTGATGACGGCGCCGACGAGGGGGTTCGCGCCGCGAATACCCTGACGTGCGGCTTCAAGCGCCAGGGTCATGGCGTCTGCGTGGCTGAGCGTCTGCTCGGGGTCGGGCAGCTGGAGGGTGCGTGCGGCGGGTACGCCGGTGAGGTGCCCGTACTCGGCGGCGGAGTAATCCAGGTCGTTGTGCGGAAGCGGCACAGTCGAGAGCATGGTCGCGGGCAGGTAGCCCGTGTCTTTGGGAATGGGTCGCTCGTGCACGGCGGCGATGGGCTCAGGCAGGGTACCCGCCGGGCCCTGGGCCTCGTGCTGGCGGCTGATGGGGGTCATCTCGCTTACGCCTCTTTCTGCGATGCTACATTCTGCGCGGTGTTGCTCTTGGTGGCGACCTCGCACTCAGCCACGGAGTCCGCGGAGGCCAGGTCCGCCACGTCCACGGTCACGTCAGGGAACTGGGTCTGCACGCGAGCCTTCTGCACCTCCAGGTTACGGGTGCGCCACCAGACGAAGAAGCCGACCAGGGTGAAGCATCCATAGAACACGTACATGAGGGAGGTCGCGTAGTAGCCGGCGCTCCACAGCAGCGGCACGCCAACCAGGTCGACGGCCACCCAGATGAGCCAGAATTCAACCCAACCGCGCGCCATGCCGTAGGTGGCCAGCAGGGAGCCGGTGAAAATCCAGGCGTCGGACCAGACCGGTTCGTAGGAGCCGAGGGCGCGGAAGACGGGGGTGAGCAGCAGGGTGCCGGCAACCATCGCGACGACGAGGCCGGCGCGTTCGGTGTTCGTTGCCCATTGCGGGATGACGGCGGCACCTGCGCTCGCGTTACCGCCGGAGGCTCGGGTTGCGCGCCAACGGTACCAACCCCAGATGGACACGGCGATAAACATGACCTGGCGGCCTGCCTGGCCGAGCATGGTCACGGGGTGGGGGCTACCGACGAGGGTGCCCAGAAAGACGGTGAGGAGCAGCAGATTGCCGAGGATTCCAACGGGCCATGCCCATACTTTGCGTCGCATGCCACCCAGCGCCGATGCCAGGCCGAATGCGTTGCCGAGGACTTCGCGCACGAGGAGGGATTGATCCCCCACGTGGATCTGTGCGTCGAAGAGCCACCGCAGAATGTCCATGATTCTTTCCTCTCGTGTGTGGACGTATTCCGGATGCGCGGTGCGCATCTGCGGCGGCTCCGGGGAGAGGAACAGAACTCATCGATTCCGGGCGCATCACGGGGTGGATGCGCCGGCTCCGGTGTGTGGGCAGGATCCGCGGGCCCTTCGGAATACCACGACGAAACGCCGAACGCAACCTCCACCGCGTTGTACCGCCGGTGGGGTCGCAGACACTTCCGCGAGGGGCGGGACCTGCCGTTTTCTGCTCGTGCTACCTTCCATCCAGACTGTACTGTCGGCACCGGATTTTCACCGGTTCGGCCTCTCTTGCGGGCGGGCTTCTCTAGCGGAGTCTTGGCGTCCTGTGTGGATGCGAAGATTCGTACGATTTCTGCCTGCCTGCGAGAGCGGTTCGCGGGCTGTGACCGCCGGTTCGGAATTTCACCGACCCCGGAGCACGATGACGCTTCTGATTATGCCACAGCGCGGGCGGGGCGCATATTTTCTCGCCGCCGGAATAAATTACGTGACAAAATGACGTTTTTTGACGCTCCGTGACGGTCGACCGCGCGCGATCCGAGGCTCTTTTAGACATCAGCGTCATGGAATTTATCACGATTTAATAACGATGAAGAGCGTCAAACGGACCAAAGTTCCGGGAGTCTATTTATACAACCCCCAGAGGGTGTTGAACGACTATCAATAACGCGATGACTAGGAATTATAACAATAAGGTTAAATTATTGGTTGAAGGTTTACTTTAGGCGCGCTTTAAGGTTATTCTATCTACAGGAGCTCCCATCACCGATCATCCGGTTCCATGAGGGCATCGATTATTTTCGGACTCCTCCGAGCGTTTCCTGCAGGCTGTAGACTCCTTGCCATTGTGGTCTTCACTCCGCACGGGAATGCTTCACCATCGGAAGGAGCGACCACTCCGATTCCTGCCCGATGGAACCGGCATGGGAGCTTCTATAAATCTTCCGGACGGGCACCTCGCCCCGAAGGTCGCATACTCCCGTCTTCTCTGTCTACGCCTACCGTGGTGCGAGGCAGGGAACGCGGGAACCTTGCGGGATGGTTTATTCCCGCGCGCTCTGCATTGTCTTGTGGAGTGTGGTGTGTTTGGGTGGCGTATCTGCAGTGCCGGAGCGGATACGCCACCCGTTTTTAACCTGTGAAACGTTTAGTAACCACGCACCCAGGTAAACCGACAGCGCAACCTAACGACAGAACAACCCCTTATTCAACCCAAATTAGGTGTGCTACCTCTGAAACCCAACCACAGACAACCCCTATATCAACCTCACCGAGGGGTAGACGACCTAGAGGGCGTACCGGACACGCGAAGCGGGGGCTCCGTCCTCAAGGCGCCCCAGCGCCGCAGAGGGGGCACTCCCCCGCAAGCGTTGCTCCGGTATGTCTCTCCCAAACCCTAGCTCCCAGAAATCGCGCTCCCCCGCGAGCACGGGTCGGTGCGCGCGCTCCCAGCACCTAGTCCGTGGAGTGCCCGCTTTCTTGGGGATAAATTTCTCGGGATAGATTTCTAGGGGATAAACCAAATGTTCCTAATGGTATCCGGGCCTCCCCAGAACATGTGGACCCACGCGGCGGAGGCCAGCACCCCGAGAAGGACCAGCCCCGGGCGGTAGACGCGACTCTTGGGCAGATAGGAGGCCACCAGCAGGGAGAGGGTAAACATCGGCAGGATGATACGAGGCGTGGAGGTAATGGGGAGCCAGAAGATGAAGAGGTATCCGGCGTAGCAGGCCGTCCACAGCCACAGCGCGGGGTGTAGCAGGGAACGATTGCCCTTGAGCGAAATCCACCAGTAGAAGCCCAGGATGAGCGCCACGAAGAATAGCGCCACGATTTCCCAGGGAAGGGATCCGCCAAGGTATTCGTCCCATTGCTTGACCCACTGGATAAAGATAAGGTGTCCCTCTTCAGGCTTGCGACCACTCCATCCCAGTTCCGTCGCGAGGTACGCATCGGGGCGTCCGGTGCGGAGGGCGGCGTGCAGGGGATGCACGAAGGCGAAGGAGCACACCACCAGGGCGCTCAGAAGCTGGCCGAGGCGGCCGCGGAACGCAGCCCACGCATCCGAGAGCGATAGCCGCAGGATGCCGCCGGTGCGGTCGCGGTAGTCGGCAACCGTGCACCAGAGCCACCACAGACCCACGAAGGCACCCAGCGGCACACCCACCGGCCGGGACAGGGCCGCGCAAAGGGCCACGGGGAGCAGCAGAAGGTAGCGGTTACGCACCACGCACCACGCGCACAGGGCCAGGAACAGGGTCGAGAGGGCTTCGGCGTAACCGGTGACAAAGATCGGGCTTGCGGGGCTCAGGGCGTACACGGCCAGGGCCCACAGCGCCAGGCGGTTGCGGGATTCATCCCCCGCCTGCGGGCGGGCGTCGAAGACGCCCCGGGCACTCCAGTTCAGGGAACCCACGAAAAGGCGGTAGAGCACGAGGGACAACGCGCACCCGGCCACAAGAGTCACCAGGACCGACGCCAGGCGGTAGTCAATACCGAAAACATTGGATACCCCACCGCTGAGCACCGACTGCAGGGGCATGAACGCCCAGGTGTTGTGGTTTACCGTTCCGTCGGGAAGGAAGGGCAACTCCTGGGGGTAGCCGTGTTTATAGATACGCTCGTAGAAGAGGGCGTCCCAAATGTTCAGGTAAGACAGGTAGTCGAGGTTCCGGTTGACCTTGCTCATGGGATGCTGCAGGTCTCGGGAGAGGGAGAGCGCAAAGATGCCGAAGTGAACCGCGCAGGAAAGAATCCAGATCAGCAGCGCCGGGACCCAGGTGCGGTAGGCGGGTAGCCGACGAATAGGGCGAGCATCCGAGGAATCAGTCGTTGCAGGGAGGGCAGACCGAGCCGTCCCCGCACTCTTCGTCGAGACGCGGGGCTCGTCGGGAGTCAACGCTTGATCGCTGATGTTTGAGGTAGTGGAGGAGGGCGCGGCCCGGTTCAGATGTTTAGCCATACTGCTCCCGAGTGTATAGTCCGATGGGGTTTTGGATACCCTGGTGCTGAAACTGCTATATGTGATGTGTTTTGGTGAATAACTTACCTATAGGATACCGGTAGGTTGTGCTGTTGAGACGTTGAACGCGGTATCCACGGGAAATATGACGCAGACTGATTCGTGCGATTTCGACACGCGACGCTGAAGCTCTAAATGGCTGCCCGGGCAGATAAGAGACACCCCAGCGGCCCCTCCCAAAACGCAACGCTCCCCCGCTACACACGGTAGCTGAGGGAGCGTTACGTCTATCTGGAGCTAAAAGCCCCAGGATGCTTAGTTTTCGACCGAGCGGAATGCCACGACAGCGTTGTGGCCGCCGAAGCCGAAGGAGTTCGAGATGGCGACGATCTCACCGGCGGGCAGTTCGCGTGCCTCGGTGACAACGTTCAGGTCAATCTGCGGGTCCTTGTTATCAAGGTTGATGGTGCAGGGTGCGGTGCGGTGGTGCAGCGCGAGAACGGTCAGCACGGCCTCGAGAGCGCCAGCGCCACCGAGCAGGTGGCCGGTCATCGACTTCGTTGCGGAGACAGCAATGTCCTTGGTGTGCTCGCCGAAGGCTGCATGGATCGCGGTTGCTTCGGGGAGGTCACCGGCGGGGGTGCTGGTCGCGTGGGCGTTGATGTGCACCACGGTCTTGGGGTCGATGTTGCCGTCTTCGAGGGCTTCGCGCAGCGCGCGAGTTGCGCCGAGCGCTGCGGGGTCGGGTGCGGTGATGTGGTAGGAGTCTGCGGAGACGCCGGTACCGGCGAGCTCTGCGTAGACGCGTGCGCCGCGAGCCTTGGCGTGCTCTTCGGACTCGAGGATGAGGGCTGCTGCACCTTCACCCATGACGAAGCCGTCGCGGTCGACGTCGTAGGGACGCGATGCCTTCTCGGGCTCATCGTTGCGGGAGGAGAGCGCCTGCATCTTGGCAAATGCCGCCATGGGCAGCGGGTGGATGGCAGCCTCGGAGCCACCAACGATAACCACATCGGCCTTGCCGCTACGAATCATCTCGGCGCCAATCTGCATGGCCTCGGTGGAGGATGCGCAAGCCGAGACAACGGTCTGGGCTGCCGCGCGTGCCTTGAGGTTCATGGAAACCGCGGCTGCGTTGCCGTTGGGCATGAGCATCGGCACGGTCATGGGCAGGACGCGGCGGGGGCCCTTTTCGCGAAGGGTATCCCAGGCGTCGAGGAGGGTCCACACACCACCGATACCGGTACCGAAGGCCACACCGGTGCGGAGGGGATCGACTTCCTCTGCAGATTCAGCGTCGGGGCCGGAGAAACCTGCGTCTTCCCACGCCTCGCGAGCTGCGATGAGGGCGAGCTGTCCCGATGGGTCGAGACGCTTGGCTTCGACCTTGGTGAGGCGGCCGGATTCGAGGGGTTCAACGGCAAGCTGACCGGCGATGTAGACCGGCAGGTCATATTCCTGAACCCAGGGCTGATCAATCGTGGAGACACCGGAAACGCCCTTGGTGGCGTTTGCCCAGGTGGTGGGGACGTCGCCGCCGATGGGGGTGGTTGCGCCGAGGCCGGTCACCAGCACTTTTCGAGACATTGTGGCACTTTCTCTTGGGTGGTTTTGTGGGTGGTCTATCCGGTGGTGTGTGGATAAAAACCTGTGGTCCCCGGGAAGCTTCGGTGCGCGGGCACGTTCGCGGGGCCGGGAGTATGCAGTGGGGGTATGGTGATGCGGCGCGGACCGGTGAGAGCCCGCGCCGCGTCGGTCGCGTTACAGCTTAGGCTGCGTTTGCGATGAAGTCGACTGCGTCACCAACGGTCTTGAGGTTCTTGACCTCTTCGTCGGGGATGGTAACTTCGAACTTCTCTTCGGCGTTCACGACGATGGTCATCATCGAGATGGAGTCGATGTCCAGGTCCTCGGTGAAGGACTTGTCCAGCTGAACGTCCTCAACCTCAACGCCGGTCTCTTCGTTAACGATCTCTGCCAGACCTGCGAGGATCTCTTCCTTGTTAGCCATTCAGGGGCTCCTTTTGTTATTTCGATGGTCGTCGCACCCACCGGACGGGGGTACGCGTGCATTACCGAGTTTATCGTGTATGCGCTGTGAACGCATGCGGCAACTCGGAGTGTGTGGGGATCCGTGTGAATCCGGCTCGGGGTCGTTACGGAAGAACGACGACCTGAGCTGCGAAGGCAAGACCCGCGCCGAAGCCAATCTGCAGGGCGAACTTACCGGATAGCTCCGGGTTTTCCTTGAGCAGTCGGTGGGCCGCCAGCGGCACGGATGCAGCAGAGGTGTTGCCGGCATCGACAATATCGCGCGCAACGGCGACGGTGTCGGGAAGCTTGAGGGTCTTGACCATCTGGTCGATGATGCGGGCGTTAGCCTGGTGCGGGATGAGGGCACCGAGCTCGTCGGGGGTGATGCCGGCTTCTTCAAGGGCCTTCTTGGCGACCTTGGCCATCTCCCAGACGGCCCAACGGAAGACGGAGGGTCCGTCCTGGCGCAGGGTGGGCCAAATCTTCTCGCCTTCCTGCACGGGGTTGGCAACGAAGTCGCGGTTGCGAATGTCCAGGAGGGAGTGGGTCATGCCGACGGTACCCCAGCGGGAGCCGTCCGAGCCCCAGACGGTGGGGGCGATGCCGGGCTCGTCAGAGACGCCGACAACTGCGGCGCCCGCGCCGTCACCGAGCAGGAAGGAGATGGAACGCTCGGTGTTATCGATGAAGTTCGACAGTTTTTCAACGCCGATTACGAGGACGTTCTTGGCGGTACCGGCGCGTACGAGTGCATCCGCCTGGGCGATGCCGTAGCAGAAGCCTGCGCAGGCTGCGGAGATGTCGTAGGCGGGGCACTTGGAGCCGATTGCATCGGCGACGATGGTGGCCAGGGAGGGGGTTGCGTAGGGGTGCGAAATGGTCGAGATGATGACCGCTTCGATATCTTCGCCGGATACGCCGGAGGACTGCAGGGCGTCCTTTGCGGCGCCGATGGCGAGGTCGGTGACGGACTGGTTCTCGCTGGCGCGGTGACGAGTAATGATGCCGGTGCGCTGGCGAATCCACTCATCGGAGGAGTCGATGGCCTCGACGATGTCATCGTTGGGCACGATGACATCGCCGCGGGCGGCACCGTAGCCGAGGATGCGGGAGTAGCGGTTGATTTCGTACTGCTTGAGGGTAGTCACGTATTCAATCCTTTATACTGTTGCGGCTCGCAGGCTGCGGGCTGCTGTCTATGGGGTGAAGCTGAGTCGGTGCCCGTACTTAGGCCTTGAGAGCGTCGAGGTCCTCGGGGGTGTTGATTGCGGTGCCGGGGACGCCGCGCATGGCGCGCTTGGCCAGGCCGACGAGGGTGCCGGCGGGGGCCACCTCGATAATGCCCTCGACGTTACGGTCGAGCAGGGTTGCCATGCACAGGTCCCAGCGCACGGGGCTGGTGACCTGGGAGACGAGGGTCTTGACGAACTCTTCACCCGAGGTGACGACGGAGCCGTCACGGTTGGTCAGCAGCGGCGAGTTCGGGTCGGAGACCTTGAGGGAGTCCGCAAATTCCTTGAGTGCGGGGACGGCCGGTGCCATGGCCTCGGTGTGGAATGCACCGGCCACCTTCAGGGGAATCACGCGGGTGCGGGCCGGCGGGTTGGCGGCAAATTCCTCGATGGCGGGAATAGGACCTGCGGCAACAATCTGGCCGCCGCCGTTGGAGTTTGCGGCCACCAGGCCTGCGGCGGCGATGGCTTCGCGAACGGTGTCCTCAACGCCGCCGAGGACTGCGGCCATGCCGGTCGGGGAGGCTGCGGCGGCCTCCGCCATGCCGTTGGCGCGCACGCGCACGAAGCGCATGGCGTCTTCCTCGCTGAGCACGCCGGCCAGGGCGGCGGCGGTGATTTCACCGACGGAGTGTCCGGCGAAGACGAGCTCTTCACCCTCGAGATCCTTGAGCGCGAGGCGACCGGTCACGATACCCGCTGCCACGATGAGGGGCTGGGCAATGGCGGTGTCCTTGATGGTTTCTTCTTCGGCTTCGGTACCGTAGTGAATCAGGTCGATACCTGCAGCCTCGGAGAGTCGTTCCAGGTGCTCGCGCACCCCTTCAATCTCAAGCCAGGGGCTCAGAAAGCCCTTCTTCTGGGATCCCTGACCGGGGCAAACGAGTGCGCGCATGCGGTGCGACCTTTCTGATTTTGGTACTCGTACGCGGCGCCGCAACGGGTGCGGCACCCTCGGATAATCTGTTACCTATGCTACCGCGTTCCACTGCCGTGCATAAAGTTTCAGCATAAGTTGAACGGTGTATAGCTTAGAGCGAACGTGTCCCGCCCATATAGAGAGACGGCCTCGGGCGGCCCAACGACGCATTGTCAGGGCCCTCTCCCCCATCGGTTAGGCCCGGGGGTGGGCACGAGCGTAGGTTTCGGCCAGGCGCCGCATCGACACGTGCGTATAAATCTGCGTTGTCGCAAGCGATGAGTGCCCCAGCAGCTCCTGCACCGAACGGATGTCGGCACCGCCATCGACCAGGTGGGTCGCCGCGGAATGACGCAGAACGTGCGCGCCGGAGGCCTGAGTGTTCTCCACGGTGCGCAGCAGGCGCGTCAGGTCCTCACGAATCTGACGGGCATTGGCCCGCCCGCCGCGAGGCCCGATAAACAGCGCCGTCACCCCGCTCGACCCCTCAGGAATCCACAGCGGGCGCCCCTTCGAAACCCAACGGTTGAGGGCCTTGAGAGCCGGGGTTCCCAGCGGAACCACCCGTTCCTTATTGCCCTTTCCCAGCACGCGCACCGTCTTATTCACGCGATCGATGCTCTGCAGGTCCAGGCCGGTGAGTTCGGAGATGCGCATCCCGGAGGCGTAGAGAACCTCAACGACGGCTTCCAGGCGTAGCAGACGAGGGTTCCGGGGGTCTTCGGCCCGTTGCCGCTGAACGTTTTCGATGAGCTGGCTTATCTGGTCTCGGCTGAGCACAGGCGGCAGATGGCTCTCACGCTTGGGGGTGCTCATACCGCGCGTGGGGTTGGCCTGCACGAGCTCTTCCTCCTGCGCCCAGGAGAAGAAGGTTCGCAGGGTCGAGCCTCGACGGGCCACGGTCGAGCGGGCCGCACGGCGCAGGTGAAGCGAGCCGAACCATTCGCGAATGAGGGAGGCATCGATGCTGTCCACATGCCGCACGCCGCGACGAGCCACGTAGCCGAAGAACCCCTCCAGGTCGGATACGTAGGATCGGATGGTCTCCTCGGAACGGTGCTTTTCGTAACGCAGGTAGCGCTCAAACCGCTCGATAACCGGGCGAAAAACCTCGCCGGAAACACCCAGGGCCGATTCACCGTTTGCCGATTCACCGGATACCCTGCCCTCCGGCTCCTCCATGGGCCGGGTGTAGGCAACGGGAAGCGTGGCCGAGGGAGCATCCCGGCTCGTGTCGGACTGCGCAGGATGCGCCGGCTGGTTCATAGCGTCTCCTCTCGACCTCTCGGGTAACTGCCGTAGTACCGGTGGACGGGTACCGATGCGTGCCTCCCAGGGGTGGCACGATGCGTCGGGGTGCAGCGGCGTCACAAACCGGTTCTCCCCATTCTAAGCGTTGGCGTGCTCCACGGGCCTACACGAGACCTAAACCCCAGTTGGCGGTGAGGCAAGGTGCATCCCCGCGTTGGGGTGGAGCCGGGGTGGACTCTCCCCGGCTGTCTTCTCACGCTCCCTTCTTCGGGCGCATCTTACGCCAGCTGGTGCCGTTGCTCTCGGCCAGGCCCAGCCGTTCCAGTTGAGCGAGATCCATCATGACCTCTCGAGCACCCAGCCCCAGAGCGCTGGCGATATCATCCACACCGCGGTAAGAACGCAAGCCCAAATCGTCCCACACCCTTCCCTGCCGTTCCGTAAGGCCGTCAAGAACGGTGGAGGCCGCCGACTCCTCGGCATCCCAGTCCCCGGCATGTTCCGCGCCGAGCTCGTATCCCGCGGCGGCATCGTACTCCAGCAAGTCGGCAGCCTCCGTCAAAATCTGGGCGAGGCCGTCACGCAGCAAGCGGTTCGTGCCCACCGAGTTGGGCGAGTTAATCTGCCCGGGAACAGCCCAGAGGGGGCGACCTATTTCGAGGGCGTGGCGTGCGGTGTTGAGCGCCCCGGAGCGCCAGCGGGCTTCAATCACGACCGTGTGCCTGGCCAGCCCCGCGATGAGGCGATTGCGTTCCAGAAAACGCCAGCGGGTCGGGGTGTTGCCGATGCTCACTTCGCTCATGATGAGCCCGCGCTCGACGATGTTTCTGAGCGTGTCACCGTTCTGAGCGGGGTAGAGACGGTCCAGGCCTCCTGCCATGAATGCGACGGTGGGTAGCTCAGCGGTGCTGTGGGTGAGGGCCGCGCGATGAGCCGCGATGTCGATGCCCATCGCACCCCCGGAGATCACGAGGTACCCCCGGCGGGCGAGCTCTGCGGCCAGGTGCGTGGTCGCCTCGCTACCGTAGATGCTGGGGTCTCGCGACCCCACCAGGGCAGCGCTCGGCAGGTTAGCGAGGTCGAGCAGGTGCCGCGAATCCCCCAGACACCACAGTCCGTAGGGTTGGGCCGGGCCCAGGTCGCGGAGTTGCTCGGGCCAGAGCGGATCGGCGGGGGTAACGAGCCACGCGCCGAAGGTGGCGGCCATATGGGCCTCGGAGGCCAGGGTGCGTTCCATGCGGCGGTGCCAGCGCAGACGGCGAGTTGCGAGTTCGGCATGGAAGGCATCGCGGTTCATCTGATGCTCTCCGGGGCGGTAGTAGTCGCACGTATTCGTCATGAGTCGGGGGCTCTTCTCGTCGCCCGCGACCCCGCGTAGAAAGTCACCAATCTGCGGGTCCGGTTCGCCCAGCTCCCAGATCTTGGACGGCACCCTTTCGCCGGTGAGCAGGTAGTACACCGCGAGGGGCGTTCCCAGGCATGCGAGCGCCTCAACCACAAGCTCGTCGGCGGGTTCTGCGCAGCGCATCAGTTGGGCGGTGCAACAGCGCACGTATTCGCGGCACGCGGCGGCAAGCTCTTCGGGGCTGAGGCCAGGATCGAAGAGCGGAGGTAGCTCGCCGGGTTCCTCGTTCGTTAAAACTCCGTCGAGTTTCTCTACCCCGGATTTTTCTTCCCCAGCATCAGTCTTTTGAGGGTCGCCGATAGTCTCCTCCGCGCCCCGCTCCCCCGCGACCGCCGAAGACTCAGGGACCGCCGTGGGCTCCGCATTTGCCGAAGGCTCAGCGTTCATCGAAGGGTCGGCCCTCAACGTACCGGAGTCTGCCGAATCTTCTTGCCCGTCCTGCGGGTCGGGCAGGTACACCGGGTTGAGGCACGCGGCGAGGTACCCCGGCTCGCGCGCGGCGCTATAGGGACTCGGCGAGGGCTCGTTCCCCAGGGAAAGGATGTGCCGGGCCCGCCAGCGGGTCAGGGCCCGCAGGTCAAAGTCTGCCTCTAGGGCAAGCTCTCCCTGCACGTACCCTTGCCCCTTCGATTTCGTTCCGGTCGCGGCGTGTGATGCCGCATCCCGGGCGTTATTCCGCTTCGTACCGTGACGAGTGGCGGCTGAGCGGCGGTTTGTGGTTGAGGTCATTATCGTTTTCCCCTATCATCATTGATTTTCATGTCTTGAAACGCTTTGGTTCGCGTGCATCGCGCGTTAGTGCAGCTGGCCCTGTTGGCGTAGGAACAGGGCCACGTCCAGGTGCTCCCGGCTCGGGTAGGCGGCTCCCTCCAGGTCGGCCAGCGTCCAGGCGATGCGTAGCACCCGGTCGTAGCCGCGCGCCGTCAGGTTTCCCCGGTCGATAGCGGCATTGAGCTCGCCGGTGAGTTTCGCGTCTAGGCGCAGCGGGCCGCGCAGAATCTTGCCGTTCATCTCCGCATTCGTCTTCAGTCCGTAGGGTTCTAATCGCTCGCGCTGAGCCTCGCGGGCAGCCAGCACGCGCTTGCGAATCTGCGCCGAGCTCTCATTCACCTGACCCCCCGCAAGCTCCGTAGACGAAACCTTCGGGACCGTCACGTTGACGTCGATGCGGTCCACGAGCGGCCCGGAAAGACGCCCGAAGTAGGCGCGTCGCTCCCGGGGCGCGCAGGTGCACTCGGTACCGAGCCCCACGTTCATGCCGCAGGGGCACGGGTTTGCGGCCAGAATCAGCTGAAAACACGCGGGATACGTGGCGGATGCGGTGGAACGGTCCAGGGTTACGACCCCGGATTCGAGGGGCTGACGCAGGGAGTCGAGGACCGTACGTTTGAATTCGGGAGCCTCATCGAGAAAGAGCACGCCGCGGTGTGCTTTAGAGACGCATCCGGGCCGAGGAATACCGCTGCCGCCTCCCAAAATTGCCGGCGCGGATGCGCTGTGATGCGGGGCCTCGAAGGGAGGCTCACGTACCAGTTCGCTGAGCGCCTCACCCGCCGAGCAGAGGGAGCGGATGGCGGTCACCTCCATCGCCGCATCGTCGTCCAGGGGCGGCAGGATGCTCGGCAATCGCTCGGCCAGCATGGTTTTGCCCGATCCGGGAGGGCCGGTGAGGAGCATGTGATGCCCGCCGGCCGCGGCGATTTCCAGGGCGAAGCGGCCCTGCGCTTGGCCGGCTACGTCGCTCATGTCCGAGGGAATACCCGTGCTTTTCTTGGGGAGGGCCTTCTCCTCGGGGTTCGGGGCGGGCGGGTAGGTCAGCTTCTGCGTCTGTGCGCCAAGAGCCGCGAACACCTCGGCCAGGCAGCGGAATCCGCTCACCTGCGCGCCGGGGATGAGGGCCGCCTCCTCCGCATTTTCGGCGGGGACGATGACCCTGCGGTGCCCGGCGGCAACCGCGGCTTTCACGGCGGGCAGGATACCCGGAACCGGGCGAATCGTCCCGTCGAGACCCAGCTCCCCCAGGAACACGCTGTCCCCGCTCGGGTGTAGCTTCTTCTCGGCCTGCAGCGCGGCCACCACGATGGCCAGGTCGAAGGCCGATCCGCGCTTAGGCAGGGTCGCCGGGGTCAGGTTGACGGTGAGCCGATGCTGGGTCAGGGTAATTCCGGTGTTCTTGGCTGCGGAGCGAACGCGTTCTTTGGACTCGTTGAGGGCGGTATCGGGAAGGCCCAGCAGCACGAAGCCTGGAAGTCCCTGCGAGATATCGGCCTCGACGTCCACGATGTGCCCGCTCAGCCCCACAAGGGCTACGGAGTAGGTGCGTGAGAAGCCCATTACGCCACCCCCTTCAGGTGTTCGAAGGTGAAGGTTTCGCAAGTTCCGGTCACCGCAATCGCGTCGATGCGAAAGCGTGCGAAGTCCAGGCTCTCGCGCAGGCGGCACCAGAGAATCGCCAGGGCGCGGGTACGGCGTGCCTTGTCGCGGTCGATGGCGGCGAAGGGATGTCCAAAGTCCTCGGTGCTTCGGGTTTTGACCTCGATAAAGACGAGCTCATCATCGGGGTCAATCGCGACAATATCGATTTCGCCGCGAATCTGTTCGTGCTCCAGCCCGGCGGGCGGTCGCCAATTGCGGTCGACGATGCGGTAGCCGTTCGCCTCAAGGATGCGGCTGACCACCTCTTCGCCCCAGCGGCCGACGCCGTGGGCTCGGGGCAGGGCCCGCGGGGCTGCGGCGGGGTTCTTCCGGGCGTGTCGTGCGCCTCTGCGGGGCGATCCACCAGGTTTGTTCGTTCGGGGTGCCCGTGTTGTGGCCTGTGCTGTTGTCTGCGTTGCGATGCTCTGATGTTCTGGGGTCACGATTCCCTCCCACGGTAGATGATGGCTTGGTCGTGCTTCTACTGTGCCCAGGCGAACCGGGCCGAGGAATCGGAAAGAAAAAACTGTGGATAACCTCGGCCGCATCGCGGTCAGGGAGGTTATCCACAGCTTCTTATTTGAAATTTTGGGGGTATTTTTTCAAAAACCGGTCGAGGGGAATGTCATATACACACCGGCTACCGGAACACTAGGCGCTGAAATCCGGCATCTCGGGGACCGTGAATTCCTGGTTGGGCAGACGCTCCTCCACGTTCACATCGCGTACCGAGTAGGCGTGCACCTTTTTCACAAAGCGGTTGGAGCGGAATACATCCCACACCCAGACATCGCTCATGAGCACCTCAAAGTAGAGGGTGCCGTCATGCACGTGCGGGGTCACGTCCACCTGATTCGCCAGGTAGAAGCGCCGGTCGGTTTCCACCGCGTAGCTAAAGAGCGACATGACGTCCTTGTACTCGCGGTACAGCGCCATCTGGGCGTCCGTCTCGTAGTTTTCGAGGTCTTCTGCGCTCATTCTTCCTCCTACAGTCATTCTCTGCTGCGCGTGCAACTCGGGTGTCTCTCAGCGGGTATCTCACCAGCATTGCGGGGTGCTCCGAGCAAGACTCAGGCCTCCTCAACGGCGCTCTCCCCTAGCGTTCGGGGCTCTTCTCCCCGAATACGCGGGCCCGCTGCGCGGCCGCTATCTGCTCGGCGGTGGCCGGTAGCGACCAGGACAGGCGGTGCATCGGGCTGGGGCCCTGTGCGCTGATTGCCTCACGGTGGGCGGCCGAGCCGTAGCCTTTGTTCTTCGCCCAGCCGTACCCCGGGTGAACCCCGTCGAGGGCCACCATCAGCTCGTCTCGCTCAACCTTCGCCACCACAGAGGCAGCCGCAATCGAGGCGCATTTGTAGTCGCCCTTGATAACCATGGTCACGGGCATAGCCGCGGGTTCTCCCGCTCCTTCCCAGGCCTCGGTCAGCAGAGCGTCGTAGCGCGCCTGTGCCGGGTCCGGTGCCAGCGCGCTGAACAGGTCCTCCTGTGGAGGGGTGAACCAGTCGTGCTTGCCGTCGAGTAGGGCGGCATCGGCGCGGTAGCCTCGGCGTGCCAGAGCGGCCAGGGCCCGCTGGGCGGCGAGCCGCAACGACAGGGTCATGCCCAGCGCATCCACGTCCTGCGGGTCCACGTGGCCCACCTCGACGGCGCACCAGCGGCGGATCTCGGGGACCATGGATTCGCGGCGCGCAGGCGAGAGGGCCTTGGAGTCAATTAGCCCGCCCACCTCAAGAGTGGCGTCCGGGCTAAGAATTGCGACGCCCACGCTGACAGGGCCAGCCATGGAGCCGCGTCCCACCTCGTCGATACCCGCCACCGCGCGAGCCCCCGCCTCGAAGAGCCGCTTCTCATGCTCCAGGTCGGCGGCGGGCTTTGGCGCCCGAGGCTTCGCAGCCTTGGACTTCTCCGCTTTTGCGGGTTCCTCAGCCTGTGCGCTCACCGTCACGGCCTCTCTCCTACTGCTCGGGGGTCGAGGTCGGAGAGGGAACCGAGGAGAACACAGAGCTCTCGTCGGTCAGCAGGCCGAAGTGGTTCAGCGGCCAGGCCACCACGAAGACGTTACCCTGAACGTCATCCTTCGAGATGAAGGCGGTGCCGTCAGAGATGTGGTAGCGGGAATCCGCAGAGTTGCTGCGGTGGTCACCCATCACGAAGTACTTGTCCTTGGGCACGGTCACCTTGAAGGCCAGCTCAGAGGGCTGGTTGCCCGGGTACAGGTAGGGCTCGTTAATCTCCACGCCATTGACCTTGATCTTACCGGAGCCGTCGCTCTCCACCACGTCACCGGGAGTGCCGATAACGCGCTTGACCAGGAAGTTCGAAGAGGTATCGGGCAGAATACCCACGAAGGAGAGGCCTTCCTTAATGGGGTTGGTGCTCTTCTGGGTCGCAGGAATCCAGCCCTGAGAATCCTTAAACACGATGACGTCGCCGCGCTTGGGCTCGTTGAAGTAGGAACCCGCCACGTTGATGAACACGCGGTCGTTGACCTGCAGGGTCTGCTCCATCGAACCGGAGGGAATGTAGAAACCGCGCAGCAGGAAGGTCTTAATCAGGAACGCAATAATCAGAGCGTAAAGAACCACGGTACCGCCCTCACGCACCTGAACCCAGGCCCACTCGCCCAGGCGGTCCTCCTCGCGTGCCTTAGCGAAGGTCAGCTCGGCCTGCTCGGCGCGCTTGGCCTTGCGGCGCTCCTTGGCGGTCATGGTCGAGGGGTCTTCGGGCTTCTCCTCGTCCTTCTCGGCGCTCTTATCGGCGGTGGTTGCGGCGTCCTCTTCTTCCGAGCCCTTAGTATCAGGTGCTTCCGCGGGCTGAGCGGATGCGCTCGCCGCCTCGGCAGCGACAGATCGAGCGTCGTCTACGCGGGATTCCTCACCCTGTTCAGAGGAGGCCAGCTCGGCCTGTTCGCGCTTCTTCTCTTCGGCCAGACGCGCGGCGTACTCCTCCATCTCGCGGCGCTCGCGACGGGATTGGGGCTTATATCCCTCGGGATAGGGGCTGTTGTTCGCAGTCGTCTTGTCATCTGCCATGCTGAAGAGCCTTTCGTTTGAGAGACATGTAGGCCAACCTGAGTGAGGCGGTACCTAGCTATTGTAACGAGAGCACCCGTGCCGCCGCCTCTTTGACTCGTATAGCGAAGCCCCTCCGAGCCCTACAGCTCGCCGACAGCAGGGGCCGCGGGAGTGCTCCTCCGTTCGCCTCCCCCACTTCTAGACAGCGCATCACCGTATTCGGGGTGCTCACCCGGATACGCAAAAACCGCCCCACACTCCGCACGGGTGCGGATGGGAGCGGTTTGCAACAGAATTCTGTATCTATAAAGATTAGAACTCGCGCTTCTC
>ERZ773046.253-NODE-253-length-36780-cov-24.619224_pt1 | contig 36780 bp, 51 predicted proteins | sample MGYA00580634_ERZ773046 | MGnify/ENA primary metagenome ERZ773046 (study PRJEB29015, sample SAMEA2738127) | human oral metagenome | biome: human oral; feature: human-associated habitat; material: saliva | place: China | collected 2159 ... | reverse complement strand
CACGCTAATTTAATAGCAAAGGCTTTCCAAGTTAAAATTATTCTTGTGTCATAACCTCCTGAGTTATACTCTTATAGCGAGGATTACCAGTATTTTCAAGGTACATCTGTGCAGCTATTTTAATAATCTCTGGAATTGTTATGTTATCAAAATCCGTATATTCTTCAAACGGAGTTGATAATGTTATTTTTTTAGGAGTACGTAAATAACCTAATACATACTCTTTAATCTTGTAGTTCTTATCTGTAAGTAGATAACAACCTTTATCTGTGCAGACTCTTAAAGGTCTTGCTTCGCCATACTTATAATGAAAATCCGTAAGGCTATTTGTAACCCTGTACATAAAACTATCAGAAGTACATTCAAATATACTTGTACTATAAGGATTTTCTCCTTTATTATTAGTTATGATAGCATCTTCATTTAATGAAAATAAGAAATCATCTGGATAGTTTTCAACTGTATACTTATCGTATTTTGGATTATTATCATCTATACTAAACTGTGTGTATTTTGTAGTTTTATATAGATTGATCAAATCATTCCTACGTTTCTCATTTTGTTCATATGATGTTTTATGAACTTGATCTGTGTTAAATCTTAATTTAACAAACTTATCTACAGCCTAATTTAACCAAAACAAAGAATCAGATGTAAGAGGTTTTTCAACTTGATTAACAACACCTATCTCTGTTTCAAAGGCTTCAAGTATATCTATATATTTCATTAATCATCCTCCTACTATTGCGGTCTTGCATTATTCTACTGATCCTATAACTAAGACTTAGCCTTTCTCTTCAAACTTTCTAATGTTACTCCAAACTTATAACTATAAATGTATAAATCTACAGCGCCTTTTACTATATCCCAGAAGCAAGATGAAGATAACTAACAGTTGTAGTTATCACCTCTTCTTAATATTGTAAACTATTTAATCATTGTATAATATACAAGTAAAACAGAACTTATGTTTGTATAATTATCATGTAATACAGTTATAGGCTGATTTGGTCTACCATTACCAAGCTTTTCTTCTCGTTCAAATATAACTAATGGGTTTCTTAAAATAAAACCATCATTATAAATATTGTTTATTTTAGAATAATCCTAATATTCAGAAAATATCTTATTTTCTACAAGTACGAAATCTTCAGAATTTTCTTTATGTTCAAATTTATATGTACTTAAACATTTAGAATAGCTTCTTATATATTTATAATATTCAATCGGAAGGTTAAATGATTTACAATTCGGCTAAATTGTATTATATGAATCAATAATTTCAGTTATATATTCTTCTTTTATTAAATCTTTAACTCTTTCCTGTAAATCATTAATAACATTTCTATCTTTTACAACCATAAGTTGCTTTATAATATCATCGAAATACTATTTTGCATACTCATTAAGAAATGCATAAATAGTTTCTGTATCTGGCTTATTCTCAACCTCAAATGAAGGATCTATCTCAATAAGTCTTCGCTCAAATTCAATTCCTAGCTAAACGGTTTCTTGATACGTCATGATTCCAATCCTCTCAATTGTGCTTTAGTTTGCATTCTTGGAGATTCAACAATCTCTGTACTCATAACCAAAGCAAGGTTAATTAATTCTTCAGCCATACTATCTGACAACTCAAACTATATATCAGTTTGCTAAGATAGTTTTTTATTTTTATCAGCAAATTTCTATGGATATTTTATATATGTATATATAAAACTTACATCTCTATCTTCTTCAATAATAAAGTCAGAATTATCGAATGTTATTAATATTATTTTATTACCCTATACACAATATATTGCACTTCTTGACCATGGTTTATTATTTATAGTTTTCGTAAACTTATATACATATTTAGATTGTATTTGCTTTGCACTTTGAAATGCATAATTATCAATTGAAATAACAGCATGTATTATATACATTACTTCATTTTTATTAAACTCATGAATCATGAATTTAAGTTTATTGTGATTACTAAAATCTATAACTCCTTCCTATATTAAAGGCTGTAAATCTTCGACTGCTTTTTCATCACCCTCAAACGGCACTCGCCTCATATTGTTTCCTGTAAATTTTTGAGCTATTAGAGCTAGGTATGCCTTGTCCAGTAATGTAGCAATCTCGTATTCAGTTAACGACGGATATGACGTGGTGACATTCTCCTTGTCATATTCGATCATAAACTTTTCGTATATATCTGCGTGCGTCATACGTCGTTTAATTTTTATTACTTATTGTTTGTTTCGTTTATAATAACAAGCTTCAGATCTTGGTTCTTCTTATTATCTAAGTAAGTTATAGCTTCTGTTAATGATGTAGCAATCAAGTCTGTACCATAATAGTAGTTAGTCTTATCTTTACGGATAACACCTTTAGCTACAGCTTCCTCAATAATAAATTCTGTGTCTTTTGATTTGTTATCAACCCACTTGTCAAAGAACTTCTTAGGGTTCTTATCAACCATTGCAAACAGTGTAGATTCTACAAGTTCGTTAGAAAGATCATCTGACTTAACACCAAACAATCTAAGACACTTACGCATATTATCAAGTGATAACTTATCAAATTCACGAATAGCATCTCTACGTAACTTATTAAGCTTATTCTGTTCAACAGCCTCAGCCTGACGGTTAATCAAGATATAATCTTTACCAGCATCAAGCTTATCAAGTGATGTAGCAACTCTCTTATGACCCTCAAGGAACTTAATAATCATAGCCTGACGAGGAATAGAGTCATCTAACAATAATGGCTTAGCGCCAATCTTTACACAGAATGTAGTCCAGAAATCACTATTACGTGATAAATGACCTTCATCGTAACCTAAAGCTTTTTCAAAATTCTTTTCATCTTCTGGAGTAAGTCCAGTGTATATCGAGCCAGACCTTGTAAAATAAGGGGCGATATAATCAAAACATCTGCTGTACTTTAACAAGCCAGCCCATGGATTCTTTTTCTTAATTCTTAATTCAACTACCATAATATTTATTTAAATTAGTGTTGTTCCGTATATAATATTAATATATAAAGGGCGAGTGGAAACAACCACGAGCCCTTTTTATATATTATATATTATACAGCCGAAACGAGACTCGTTATTTCAATCCGTCAGGATTGGAATATAAGAGTTGAGTCGAGACTCGTTATTTCAATTACGCCTGCTTATACTCTGAATCATCAGCATCGCAGTAAAGTACACCACATGCAAGTGGATTACGTACCATAATACCCTCTTCACCAAGGAAGTGTACCTGATAACCATCACGGCTATTAGAACGAAGAGTATTGATTGAGTTACCGTAACCAGATGGGAGTACAGAACCACCAGTACACCACTGTACGAACTCACGACCCTTACGACAAACCTTAACGATGTTTGCCTGACCGTCACGCATACCGAGGTCAAGGAACAAGAATGTGTAAGACATCAATGGTTTACCTGACAGTGGGTGGAGCTGACGGAACATCTCCATGTTGTCAAAGAGAGCACACTTCTTAAGAGTAAGCTCAATACCATTAGTCATCTTGTAAGTTGTGAACTGACCACCAAGAGTCAACTCCTGACCATAACCAGTAATAAACTTAGTGTCGATCAACTGCATGTTAGCTACCTTCTCCTTCAAGAGACGATCAAACTCACGCATACCCATCTCACCAGTCAAAGCAACAAACTTACGCTCGTTTGTACCAAGCATGTTGTAGCAAAGATCGAAGAGATAATCCTCGAGCAACTCAGTTGTAAGAGTTGTGTAGTAACGTGTGTTAGCTGGGCTAATCTGCTCGAACAAACCTGCACTGATTGCAACAGGACGGCCGTTTGTACCCTTGTTAGAGTATGTACCATCAGCGTTACGGTTAGACTTAGCGAAGAGCAACTGATATTCCTCACGCTTCTTCCACTCACGAAGAGCCAACCAATACTGGTAGTCAGACCAGAGATAAGACTTCTTGCCAGTCTCAGGATCTGTCAAAGCGATAGCCAATACTGTAGAGTAAGCATCACCAGTAATATCGTAAGAAAGACGCATTGTCATCAAGTTGTTCTTCATCTTGAATGGAGTCTGATAGTTCAGGATATCTGCCTCATCTGAATACTCTTCGTATGCAGAACCGATACGGCTTACCTGACGACCTGGGAGAAGATACTCACCTGGAATATATGCACCAGAACCAGCATCAGCTACGTAGCACTCATAAACCCAAGCGCTACCATCCTGATATGGGGTGCCAGAAACACGAACCTGGAAACGATAGTTGTCAAATGATAAGATTGCACCAGGACCAAAGTAACGCTCTTCAAGACCGAGGTAGATTGGAGAATTACCAATACCTACAGTAGTTGTAGCAGCATCTGTAGCTGTAATTACTTTGCCGTTATACTTAGCGTAACGAATGTTAACTGCGTGATCTTGATCAATCTGTACAGCCCACTCATACTCGCGATTCTCGATAGTCATAGTCTTACCAAGACCACCAGTAATCATATCAATAGTAGTTGAAACACCATCATCCTTTGTACCGAATACAAGAGACAAGATACCAGCAACCTCATGAGGCTTTGTAAGCAAAGCATTAGAAATCATGTTTTCGTCTACAAGATCAGAGAATCTCTTACCTCTGTACAACTGTAGACCATTAAGTAAAGTATTATTCATAAGTTATTATATAATTTAATTTATCTTAAAATAGACCACTTACTAGTTCAGCAGCACTCTTCTGTTTCTGTTGTGTATTATATGTGCTGTGATTCTTTGAAGTGTTCCTAAGTATTTTTCTAAGTTTTTCTGCAGCGGATGTTTCACCATCTCTCTTAGCTCCAGATACTAAAGAATCACCTTTCATTGTAAAGTACGCAGATTCGATTAGATTCTTTGAAAGATTCTTATTAAAATCTCTCTGATACTGTGATACTCCATCTTGATCAACCTTGAAGATATACTCGTATAATGCAACTCTATCTTCCTTTGGAATAGAAATACCTCTAATTGTACTCAGATTGTTAATATCACTCTGAACACTCTGGAAGAACTGTCTATTCTGCTCTTCCTGCTGCTTAGCATATTCCTCTTGCTGCTTACGATTCTCTTCAATCTCATTCTCACGAATTACCTTCAATCGCTCAAGTGCATCTTCAGATTCATCATAAAGCATATCAGCGTCTTCGTATCTACTAATCTTATTATTAATCTGCTCATCAGAATAACCATTATATTTAAGTAATTCTCTAATTACACTCTTTTGGTTATCCTCATTCTCTAGATCTAAGTTTTCAAAAGATAATGTGTCCTGTTGCTTCTGATAAAAGTCTTCGAACTTACCACCATTCTTAACATATTCGTCAAGCTTAGCAATACGTTCATCAGCATACTGTGGTACAGAGTTATGTTCTACAACCTTACCAAGATACTGAGTAAACTCTTCAACAGTAACAGGTTTATCTTCTTCATTAAAATCCGCCATATTCCACCCTAAAGATTCGCCAACGGCATCAAATAGAGCAGAAACCTACTGAGCCTCTGTTACATCTTCAGCAGAAGGATCGGTATCACCGCTATCATTATCATTAGCAGTGTTATCATCATCTTGATTATCATTAGTTTCTTTCTCTTCTTTAGAGTTGTTTAAAATATGTTCAGGGATTTCCGTGTTATCATTACCGACGGTTAAATCATCCCCATCTTTTACATCCTCAGAATCGCCTGTTTGGTTATCTGGAGTCTTATTATCATCGTCTACCTCAACAACACTATCTTGTCTTCCCATGTTTGTTACATCTGTGGTCTCTGAAGTTTCACCCCCATTACCATAAATACTATCAAGCATCGTGTCAAGTGCTGATGGTTTGTTATCTTTGTTTTCCTTCATAATTATTAATTAATAATTAAATATTATTTTCGCATAATTGCGTATATTATTTATTTCTACCACTATTTGGAATATAGTACAACATTGGTCTTTGGTTTAATATCCATTCTGGCAATATTGGCTTAGCATTCTTAATCATTGACTTTGGTTTTATATCGTTTCTGTAATCAATCTAGTCTTGCTTAACTTTAGATTTAGGAATCTTTACAAACCTTCTCTTACCAGTTAATAATCCATCTTGTTTAGCATACATGGTAACGTCATCATCAAGAGGACTCATTGGTCTTTTAGTTGTAGGGTGCTATGCAAAGTGTCCAGTGTTTTCCATAACATGCATATTTTTATCAGCGTTATTTATAACTACAGCATGGTCACCAACAAAATAAGTAGAAGATCTTGGCTATTTTAAAACATCCTCACTACCACCACCAATTACAAACGTTGGAACAGCATCACCCTTTGGAACACCATCTACAGAATTAGCTACAGCTCTATCAATCCATGGCTACATAGCCTTGTTATCACCTATCATTCCTAATAGCTCTTTATAACTTTCATCCTAAGCTATTTTTCTATATTCCGCCTAACTATTCAAATGTTGCTCATATGTATCCTCTAACATCGGAGCTTTTAATAACATACGTACTCCAGGTTTTTGTTTTGCCTTATTAATAATATAATCTTCATCTACAATAGATTTAATTCTATTAAACTACTACTCGTCTTGTATATAACTAGAGTTTAAAGCTCTTATATCATCTTCACTCAAACCTTTCTCTGCTGCAGATTTTGCAGCTCTATGTAAAGTTTTTGCAGTACCAAAAACCTTATTCATGTTTCCACGAATAACGTCATTTACTAACGCATCTTTATACCCAGAGTCTCCAACGCCTATTACTCGAGATAATGTATTAGGTTCATTCTTAGCTATATCGCTCAAAGGAACGCCGCGCCTATCTATAAAATCAATAACTCCTGGAGTTTTCTTAACAGCATATGGAGTAATCATATCAGTAGCAATATTTATAGCAGATGATAACTAAGGATGGTTTTTATAGAAATTATCACTAACAACACCAGTGTTACCAAATACAAATGAGTTTACTTTGTCATTTACACTTTTATTACTAAATAGATCTTTTATAGCTCCTATATTCTAAGAAATGCTAAGCCTGTTTGGTAATCCTAAAGTAGCGGCATTCATAAAATCTAATGTCATTGAAGGGTCAAAATAATCTCTTGAATTACTATGAGCGATCATTTTATTATAATCATTAACACTACCTTTGAATTTTGGAGTAACAACTAACTCATCTAAACTATAATTTTCGTTTGGCTACTTATTATACTTCTTTAAGTAATCATTGTATACTCTAGTAACATTAGACTTTCCGCTCTTGCCGTTTCTTGAAACGTTAGCAAAATACTAATCATTTACTTTTTGCAGCGTATCCCAATCTACATTATATGCATTTCCGTCTGCTCCAATTACAGCGTTATCATCTTTACCTCTTTTATAACCAGGAACACTAACCAAATGCTAATCGTTTAACAAAGCACCCATTGTCTATTCAATTGGAGGAAGGTCAATTGAGTGCTAAAATATAAAATGGCTACTCTATTCCTAAGGTGCTTCTATTTCTGGTTCTGGACCTCTACCAACAGGAGGCAATACATGCTATTTAAATGCGTTCTAAGCCCTTTCTTCTATAGCCTGGGCCGTTTCCTAAGGAACGAAGTCTTTAGGCGGCTATACGGCCATTAAAGTAGGTTTCTGCTAAACTATTGGCTAACCATAGTGAACAGCTGCAGCTTTTCTAACAGATTGCATTCCGATAAGATTCTTTGTATACTAATCAAGAGGAGCTTCAAAATAACCTATACGTTTAAGCTCTTTAGCATAATCAGCTACAGTATCAGCATTCAAAGCCTTCTTATACTTACCAGCCATATCGTTTAGATATGCATCTATAAAAGCGGCATCATTTTTATATACATTATAATCTTTACCATTGTAGCCATAACCACCATAGTTGTGAGCTCTTAATGCTAAAGGACTCGTTCCATAAGTACTTTCAAAAGCCAACTGGCTCATTACATTATCATATGTAGACCTCTTTGTGTAGCCTCTCTTAATAAGACCATTATAAACAAGAGGTCCAAGCTTATTAGCAAAAGCCTAAAACTTATTAGGCTATTTGCTACTTGGTTGTTTGATTGGTTTCATAAGCATTAATTCTCACCAGTTACTTTATTCTTTAAAGCTGTAGAAGCCTTAATCTTTTCTCTCTAAAGCGCTGCATCATCCTTTTGCTTCTGTAAGGCCATTTCGTGGTCCATACGCTTCTTTTCTAAGCTTATCTTAGCATCTTCTATCTCACGCTTCTAACGCGCCTCATAACGCTTTAAATAAGCCTCCTGATCAATCTTACGTTGCTCTGTAGCATCCTTTGCAATCTCCATAGGATCAGGTATACCATTCATATTAGCATCCTTATCCTCAGTACCACGATATGCACTAATTTCAGCTACTGCAATCTTAGTCTGATTGTCAGCATCAATCTTATAACGTTCAAGATCCATCTTAGCTTCCTCGAGCATAAGCTCTTGCTGCTTAGCTTCATTCTGCATTTGTTGCAGTTGTTGCTGTTGCTGAGCTTCAGCTTCTTGCTGCTGTTGCTACATTTGCTCTTGACGAGTCTACATGTCTTTAAGTTTCTGCTTAAGTATATTGAAGTTATCGTTTGTAAGGATCTCAGCTGCCTCAAGTAAGCTTGCACCATTCTGCATAGCTGGTTGAATAAGTTGTTGTAGCTTCTATATATTTTCCATATCTTTAGAAGTATCGCTTACAAATACATCCATATCTTCATAATAGAACTTCTTAGCTATATCTAAGAAAGCTCTTTCGCCATTATCAAATACATATGAAAGCTTTTGTTTACCAGTGCCTTCCCAAGCTCCCTTTGCTGTATTAAGAAGCATAGTCATTACGTGTCTCTTACACTGATTATGAACCCAGAATAAAGGCTCTGTAATATGAGATGACTGAGTTACAGATCTCTCAACATTACCAACAAGTTCAGATGTGCTAATAGCACCCTCTCTCTATTGAGTAATACCAGATATGGTACCAGCTAATAGCTCTATCTTATCCATTAGCTATATGTACTCTGATATAACCTACGACATTGTTAAGTCAAGAGAAGTGATCTGATTAAATGTAGCTGGCTTACCACCTTCACGACCAGGTACATTCCAACCCTCTTCATAAGGATTAATAAAGTTAACACCTACAGAAGATAGATAATGCATCCACCTATCAGGTGTAATATTCATAGACTTAGGAATCTAGGTAATATCCATATTAATTACCTTTCCTTTGTCTCTTGCTATTGCAAGCTCCAGCCGATACCACAGCACAATGTACATATATTGTAATGGTTTTAGTATGCTAACTAAAGACCTTGGCTTACTGTTTGTTGCGCTATAAACACAACCACAATAAGGGAGCTTTTGTGAGTTTGGATTATCAATACTTACATGCTGATATTCAAGTGGTTGTATTCCGAAATATAAATCAGAACCAGCTCTATATCCTTCCCATACCTCTATAATCCAATCTGGTTCTATAGAAACCTCAGTTCCTACAGGTTTGTATGTTTCATCACATATTGTAACCTAAGGCTCTCCAGCTTCATCAAGAACTGTAACATAGAAGATTTTCTTAAATGATTTCCAACACACATGCCATACATTGATAGAATGTTTATTCTAAAATGCAAAGCCATCCTTATCATATATGTGCATTGTTATATGATTAAAATCATCAACTGGCCCTCTTTCTGGCATATCACCAATAGGTGTTCCTGATAAGATTTCATTAAGTATATTAAGATCTTTCTCATCCATCTTATCATTATATCTATCGTATATCTCAGCTACTGGTAATCTCATCTTACGAACACACCAAGAACCATCTTCTATAAATTCCAAGTCTGGACATTTGTCATAATCAAAGTCCATAGGATTTACACGCTCTGCGTAAGGTTCTCCGTTTTGAACACCTACGTAGTATACTTCAGTACCACTAATCAAACCATCTTTCCAACCTTTTATAAACTCATTATGTAATGAAAGTCTTTCTTTAAGATATTCAAGTGTATGATAAGCAGTATTCTCTACAACATCTTTGTACTCTTTATCCATATACTTAGCTATAGCTTCTGGCGGCATAATCTCACCACTCTGTAACTATTGCTAAAACTATTGCTGTTCTTCTGGACCCATCTTAGACTGTATAGCTGCCATCATATACTACATAAGCATTTCTTTCTCCTTATCTTGTAGCTCTGATACAGCTTCTTGAGATGTGCGAACAACTCTAAAGTTTAATGGTCTTTTAGTCTCCTCACCTATAAGCAAATCAATCTTAGGTCTAATAATATTAAAGTCCTAAGGGGTAGCAGGAAAACCATCGTCTACCTTAAATGGATTTGTTATACGCTTAAAGTCTTTCTCGTCAAAGATACTGTTATATAAGTTGTAATAGGTCTACATCTCGCCATGCTGCGTATCACGCCTACCGCCGCCAGAAGTAACATTGCCTTCACCTATTATATAATCCACACAGTCATGCTACCACTTTTCGTCTTTCTTAGTTAGCGGGAGCTTCTGCTATGGAAATGCGGCACTATATAAATTATCTTTTACTCCTATCATTGTTAAAATGTATATACAGGTATATCGTCTTGCTGCTACTCATCATTCCACCAAGATTGGCTAAACAATGGCATTTCAAAGAGTTCAACCTATTTGTTTTCTTCTTTACTTTTAGCTACCTTTACCTAATAGAGCTCTTCCCTATACATCATAGTCATACATAATGCTATGACTCTATCGACGTTCTTTACGCCATCGTTCTCTATAAGCTCTTCTATTAGAGGCTCGCTATATATTCTTTCTATATTAGGATGTCCTGGCTCAAATTCATCCATAAGCCATTCAAGTATTAATCCTTCTCCATAAGCTCTAATAGATTTAGTCATATGACATCCTTTTCTTCTTTGTACTTTTGAATCTTTAAATACCTCGGAGATTATCTTATCTGGCTAATCTGCCAATAGATAATCACAATGTTTATTTGTGAAGTAAGGATATATACCCTTACGTTCATTCTCAAATAATAATCTTGCATTATAAAAGATTAAAAGCTTTCGTACGTTTTCATAGTACTCTTCAGCAGTATCAGGTCGTCCTGAATATTCTGCTACAATAACATCGTTCCAAGCTTCTCCAGCTTTAACGCGTTTAAATATAAATGTTGATCCCAAAGAGTTTGTAAAAGATTCATCATGGTCGTCGGTTGTGTTATCGTATAGTTTTTTATCTATACTTCTATATGTCCCCATATAGCCCAGCATACATCATCACTATAAAAGTGTCGGGTGTTCGTGGATGGATTATATTTATTCACCATCTATGCGTTACACTTTCATACTGCCTTTCGTAATCAGTATGATTAGCACGGAATTGTCTGTTCTAGATGTTTCCCGTTTTTACCCGATTTTAGACCCGCTGACATTACGCGTACGGGTCACAATTGTGAGTAGAGATATTTCTACATAAGAAAGTATGAGTATCACACTCAAAATTGTATACAAATCCAGTATATATAGATTTATCTATCTTTTCTATTTTTAACAAAATCTTATTATTGACGAATTTTATATTCATCTTAGACTTACTTTTACAATTAGATAGTTTTAATACTTTTATCTTTCTACTTTCAAAAACAACATTATTTAGTAATTTCCTATTATCGTCTCTGGCTATGTTAATTCTATAAGACTACTTAGATATTCCTCCAAATCTATTTTTGCACTATTTCTAATGAATTACAATAGAGTTTTTTATTTTTAAAGAAAATAAAATATCCTAAATGTCTTCTAACAACTCAAGATTTACACTTGTAAAATTAACACGAACTTTACCATTATCATAAAATACAGATCCATCAGAATCTAAATATCCCTATAAGAAAGCATATCTTAATGAATATGTTGCTTGTTTTATCCATTCTGGTATACGTTTATTATACGCCGTAGTACCTATTTCATCTTGCAACAATAACGCTAATTCTTTATGAGTAAATCTCCTTGTATTCTCTTTATCTTTATGGACATGTATACATTTTCTATCAAACACTTTCTGTATAAGTGTATCATAAAAATGTGCAAAATCGTCTTCTTCTTTACCAATGGATAAGTATATATCGTGAGATTTTTGGTTTATATTAACAAATCCATCGCCGACAAATAATCCGAGAAAATAAAATAATTCAGATGTGTAATTTGGAAATTTATTTAATATCTACTCTAAGCCATTTTTGAATTTAGCGTCACAATCATAACCATAATATCTATTTGGAATTTCCAACCAATCTCCAACATTTATATCTTTTGCTTTTACAAATCCATTATTATGAATTAAAATAGGATGTTCAGATGTAAATGTTGTAGTGCGAAAAGAGCCATAAGGCTTTACTGTATATATAGATTCGTTAAACTTTTTATATATTTGAACATTCCTAATATCAACAAACTACCCATCTTTATTTATAAGTTTATCATCAAGCGACACGTCTTCTACATTTACCAAACCTCTTTGTGTGTATACTTTTTCACCTGGCGTTAAACATCCCCCTATATATAATCCAAATGGAGGATCTTTAATTGGATACTCCCATATCACAATTGATCCATGTGGTTTGTCGTCTTTCTTCAAATGATATGTTGTTATATCACCAGACTTCTTTTCAGTAGCTTTAACCTGCCCTTCTCCATCCCAAGCTAAGTCTACTACATGTTTCATATTTCGTAGCTTCTCATTTGTTCTAATGCGTGTTAATTGATTCATTAACAACTATCTTGGGAAGATATTCTTACCGAGCTCCAATACAGCTTCCTAAGGCTTTAAAGGACGTTCTGATATAAATCTATCAATAGATGTCTGAGACGCACCACCATCTTTTACTTTGTTTCTCTAAGCAATAAGTTCTTCTATAGCTTTCTCCTTAAGACTATTCCCATATTGATCCATAAATCTCTACTTACCATTCTCGTCAGTAGATTCCATATTAGACCATGACGGAACAAAGAATCCACATTTAGTCTACTCTTGACCATCATCCCAAATGTTCGGAAAAGCCAAACAGTTGAACGCTTCTGGCTTATAGAATAAATTCTTAAGACCATCAAAGGCGCCACCCTCAGTACCACCGGTACCGAAAGCAATCAAAAGACCAAAAGCTACACCGTCGTCAGTTTCTACAGCAGGCTGTTCAACTCGCCATGCTGTTTCAAGATTAGGGAACTTACCACCCTCTTCAAATAGTACAAGTTTACCACGAGTACCACGAAGTCTTTCAGGATCATTCTTAAGTGTGATACCTGTTATGCTCGACAAGTAACCTTGCTCAGTCTGCTTACCAAACTCGTCTGTAATCTTAAAACCAGATACGCGTTCCATACGTGTACTTGTAAGACGTTGTTTTGACCAAGCTGTATTCTTGTCTATAAAATCCATTATTTGCCAAGCTTTAGTAAGAAGACCATCACCAATCAAGAACTTCTATTCTGAAGCTACAGCAAAACTTTTAGATCCAGGTATTAACTCATAATTACGTACTAACATAGATGCTCCTTTAAATGAGTATCCACGCTGTCTTGACTTAAGCACAACAAGATGCTTACCTTCAGTTTCAGCTTCTTCTATGGCGTTAAAGTAATAGTAGTCATAATCCCAGAAGTTTGGGAACTCTAATATACGTTCACGTCTTGTACGTTTATTACCATATCTATCTGTATACTCAACCTCACTAAGTTTCATAATTGGACTATAGTTAAGATAAAAGTAATTATATCCACTTATAGCATCACCGTCAGGAGCAACATATCCATATAGACATCTATTAGTTTCTTCATCCCAGTACTTTATATAATCAGTAGTTCCTGGAGGAGCTAATGTATAAACACCGTGCTCTTTAAAGAATATAGCTGCCTATCTAAATTTATCACTATTATAAATCTTCTTATTAAAGTCAACCATAATTATTTAACTGTTTCATATAGACCGATAACACCACCACCTTTAACCTTACCAGATTCAAGCTGTTCTGCTTTAGCTTGCTTCATAGCTATATCTAATGATTTAACTACTCCACTAACATCTTTAAGTATTCGTGTGATTTTAAGTGCCGTGTCTATATCCATACTACCTTCTGAATACTAATTCAGAGTTTCAATCAATCCCTCTGCTGCTGACTATGAAGATGAAAGCAGTCTGGTTCCAGGAGTCTGTTGAAACTCCTGAAACCTTTTTGCTAATATCATCATTTCGGCAGTAGGTTTATATTTATCATCATTGAACATATCTTTGCCTACAACAGATTGTCTTTCTTTCTCTGGATAAGCCTCGTATGGACTATTCCATTTATATAGCCAAATAATATATTCAATCTCTTTTAGCGCCTAAGATTTATCTTCAGCATTATTATAATACTCCTTAAATGGAGGTATTGCTAAATCCTAAGTACTAAGCTTTATTTTACCACCTTGTATATCAAACATTATTAAATCTTCTTAGCTAATATTTCACCTGCATGTATGTTGTCGCTTGTAACACCAGTTACATATGGATCTAAATTATCAAGATCTTCTTTTGTTTTAGCAGTCCATACTTCAAGTGCGCAGTTCCTTGAAACAAATAAATTTACAATGTTAGCATCTGCAGTTTTAAGATTATCAATATTTACATCTACAAATAAATAAGCTTTAGATGCATCTGTGTCATTATTAAATTCTTCTATCTTGCTAATTAATGTAGTAAGATTTGTGTCTGTTATTTTAAGCTGTTCAAAATACACAATACCATATCTATAGCTCTAATCCTACTTAGCCATAAGTCTTAATGTATATGGAGTTGAAGAAATAAATGTAGCATTACCTCTTAAACCGTACCTATTTACAATATTAAGAAGTTTTATAGCATATGGTTTACCATTATATTTTGCATTAGTAGTATCAATTGTATTAGCCTACCACATATTACCTTGTTTTATTTCAATATATGGATGCAGACCACACTCTTTACATAATTTACAGAAATCTTCAAGAGTATCAACCTTTTCTCCATTTGGACCATGAAATGCAAGTATTTCATCAAGAGTATGCTATTCGTATTTATAAGATGTATCTGTAAGTGTTGTTGTACCATTAGTATAACCAACTGGGATATTGTCATCATGACTTACAATAAACTTACCATCCTTTGTCATATATGTATCAGTCTCTACATATCTCCAACCTTCTTTTGCAGCAGCTCTAAATGCAGCTAAAGAGTTAGCTCTTTCAAGTTTATGAAAACCCTGATGAGCTATACCACGCATAACCTTATCATCGTTAGTATGATCTTTCTTAGTATCATTCTGAAGTGTAGGCTTAAACTCTGGATTAGATGTTCTTAACATTATCTTTCCAAAAGATGGCAGTGTATTAGTCTGTACACCAGGTGCATCTGCAGTAGGTGTATCTAACAAGACAACATACTTACTATCTGTAGTGACTGTATACTTCTTACCAGCAGCATTCCAATCTGCCATACCAAATCTATTGTCTGAAATCTTCCAACCAATATACATTCTAAGAGTATCTGGAATAGTGATTACATCACCCTGCTTTAAATCTGCTAAGAAATAAACACGTTTTACACCTTGACTTATAGACCACATTGATAATGGTTTGATAGTAACATTACCATTAACAAATTCAGATGTTATATCTACATCCCAAGGACCATTACTATTTAGAGATACCGCTGTTTCTATATCAGAGATAACTTGCTGTAATGATTTTGTGCTATCATTGGCTGCATTTTTGCCGTTATAGCCACCTATACCTAATATATATGTATTTACATCCCAATCTGATGATCCAGACTTTTTAAAACCAATTTCAAAAGCATTTTTATAATCGTCAGGAGTTAAACCAGCCCCAACTGAAAATCTTGTTGAAAAATTATCATTTTTTGTTGAAACGTTTCTAGATCCGCATGCAAATTCAAAATCACTTTTAACAGTATTCAAAGTTCCAAATAATTGATATGTATTTGGATATACATTATTAACAGCCTCGTTTCTTAAAGCGTATCCAACAGAAATAGACTTGTCGCCTTTTATTGCCTATATAAGTCCTCCTGAAATTATTGTATTTGAAGATTCGCTACGAATTCCAAGTAATACTATTTTTTCAGAATCTTTTAGTACTTCTAGCCCAGAATCTTCAAGCTATATAATTTCATCAGATATTCTTGTATAATTTAAGATTTGTATAGCAATCATCTCCTGGTTATCGTTTCTTTGAGTAATTTCGTTTTTTACGCTAAGATACGATAAAGCATACAAGAAACCCTTTTTCAACAATTCTATAAGACTAGAACCAACATTAGCTTTTATTCTTATTTTATTGTTTTCTGTATTTTTAATTATAGGTATTATTATTCGCCTTCCATTTGTAATATTATAACTTCCTTTTTCAATTATTGTTCTACCTAATACTATATTATCTACTCCTGTTACTGTATTTTGCAACCCAATTATAATATTATTATATCCACTTATATGAGAATTTTTGTAATTTCCAAATTCATTACTGCAAATAATAATGTTTTTCCTATAATCATCACTTGATTCTAATAAAATATTATTAACAGATGTGTCTTTATTGTTTATAGGGTTTTTAAAATTATTAGTTATAATCTAAAATCCAAGATTAGATTCCTATTGTTGGCCATTACTACTATTACTGCCTGTCAAACTCAATGTGGCATTAGCATCTAATACAGTACCTTTTGGATAACCTTTATTCTCACTACCAATAATAACATTAAGATTTTCTGGATATATTAAACCGCCACCAGTAAGTGCGGAATTAACTAATTTTGCTGTATTCATATTATTATATTAATTTAATCCCGCATCCATTATACGGTTTTATAATTATTTGTTATATTATTATTAATCAATGTCTTAGGATTCTCATGTACTACACAAGCATTACTATAGCCTCTAAATACATTGCTAAATCTCTAATTATTAGAATATTGTGAAGCACTCGTATATCTATTAGATGGGAATACTGCTATAAACTTAAAGTATCCCTAATTAACATAATTTACATAATCCTAAACAAATGCACTATTTATATCTGTTAAGTTTGTGAACTTCTGAAACACAGAGTTAAATACTACTGGATTAGAAGCTGTACTCTCTGGGGCTTTAACCATAGCAAATACTCTACTAATATTACCAAGTGTATTATTTGATATATAATCAAATGCTGTAAATACCTGATTTGGATATACAGAAGTATCTGCAAACGTACCATTCAACGATGTTATATTAGGAGCGTATTCAAAGAAATGTGGAGGTATTACATATACATCACTACTGCTACTACTCTTTGAAACTCTTGTTAAACTTGAACATGAGTTAAACATATTTGACAAGTCTTTCTTAAAGTTCTTAAATGGAAGTAACAATATATCTGGTATTCTACCTCTAAGACCAGATTCGTTGTAATGTGGCCATCGTGGACCACAATTATTAAATATACTTGTAATATCACAATTACCATTACAATACCTAAATAAGTCTGGAGCACAACAGAAGTTTAAGCTACCATTAACAACATTTCCACCTTGTCCTATTGATACTAATATTGTATTAGGATCATGTTCGTAATCACCATTATGTTTATTATCTTTAGTAGTTACACCATCATAAGACCACATTATAGTTTCATCAATATTATCATAGCTTGTATTAGTAGAAATAATACCGCCTTTATATATAAACTTAAATGGATTGTAATTCTCGTTATGTATTAACTCTGGATCACTGTTTATATACGGCTCTATTCTACTATTTGCAAATGCATTCTATAAACCTAATATTGATGTATTTGGAGCTTCGGTAGATACAACTTGTTTAAAGTATAAAACACCTTCTGGATTAGTTACTTCTTCCCAATTATCAGCATTCTTACTAAACCACTTAACTACATTGTTTGTATTCTCCATCTTAACCTCACTACCATCTTCTCTTACTATATTGTATACAATAACCTTTACGTTATCCCTATACTCAGTATCGGTTGTTAATGTTCCATCTTGTATACCATAATAAGTATTACTTATAGTTCTACTACCATGATAGAATAACTTGTATGGAATATAACTCTAATTACTTTCAGAGTATGATGAGTTTGAGAATATACCATTAGCATATTGTAGATTAGGACAATTAGCAAAGCCATTAGATGTCAATTTGTATGTAAACTTAACATCTCTAAATAAACTAGTAACATTATTAAGTTTTGTATTGCTTAAGAATAATGAACCAGGAAGTTCTACATGGTTACCATTTATCTAATTAGGCATTATTGTATATGCAAAGAATCCACAACAATTCTAAAGTTTAGGACAATTCTTAAATATGTCATATGGGAATTGACCACTAACAACCTTAGTACAACCAGAACCAAATGTACTCTAACTATAATTGTTATCTACACAATCTATTGATGTTAGATTTACGAATCCTTTAAATGAGTCGTTGTTTATATTAAATGTAACACCACCGTTTAACTTTTCAGAAGATAAGAAACCGTTTATTCTTGTAACGTATTGAGGATTCTTAAATATTCTTGTAAAATCAATTGTACCGTGACCATATTTAGCTGTAAGTGATATAGAAACTGAAGAAACGTTTGTTGTTATATTTACTGTATCATAATCTATATAATTAGCGTTGGCAAATCTATTTATACTACTAAGACTTGTTAAGTTCTTAAAGAAGTCTTTAAGATTACCATATAAAGATGCATTAGTCTTAAATGATTCATCAAGGTTTTCTTTTGTAGCCGTATTGAATACATCAGATGTATTAAGTGTGTTTGTATTACTTACAATTACATTATTTGTAGTGCTTAATAAATATTCAACATTACTTATCTTATAATCCTTAGAACTATGTCTAAATAAGAATCTATCAAATACTCCAGTTGTTGGTCCAGTCCAAATATCACTTACATCAACAAGTGAATCTATCAATGGGCTAAACAAACCATCATCTACAGTAACGTCATCTCCAACAAAGTGTGGAGAATATAATACCGCACTGTTACCCCAACATCCAGTAAACGTATCATGCAAAGATGTAACACCCTTAGCTAATTTAAACATATATCTGTTAGGAGAGTTATCAGCCTAACTTGTTTTTTGGAACTTAGCATTCTGTACAAAATAGAACATTGTGTCAAGATTCTTAAGAGATCCTAAATTCTATAATGTATAATATATATCAAATAGAGTACATGATGTTCTATTATACATTGAATTTGCGTTATCTATATCCTAGAATGTAATGTTGGTCTATTTGTTCAATAAATTTATAGGCATTACAAAATTATCATCTGGTATAGGATTACCAGTTAAGATTTCACTAGGCAATTTAACAACATGAGTATTATCAGCTATTGCCTATACATTCTTACCCTAAAAATTAATAGTACTAGTTGTTCCATGTATAGAGAACTTAGGTAATCCGCTAAAACACATATTACATTTAACAACTATATTACCATATACTCTTAATAGGTTAATACATTTCTCAAATGTATTTGTTATATATGCAGGTTTTGCTTGATCTGTAGAAAATTGTATTTCACTAACCCTAGGATTGTACTATATGTTAAATTCCTATATACTAGAGAATACTGATAAATCTAAAAGTTGACCATTGTTAAAATTGCTAATCTATGTATTATTAAGATACAATTTTAATACATTCTACTAATTACAATTAGTTATATTAGCTGTAGTTAGATTATTATTACCAGATAAGTTTATATTTGTTAAACTATTTAAGTCTGATAGCGTTACGAAATTATCTTCTCTACCACCAATCAACTATGTGTTATTTGTAATCTTTACATCTGATAGATTAGGGCAGTTCTCAATATCTACTATTTCAAGATTTAAGTTATTATCAACTATAAGCTTCTATAAGTTTTCACAGTGTGTAATCTTCACACTTCTAAGGTTTGCATACCCAGTAAGATTCAGCTCTTTAATAGTATTACAATCTTCTATATATACAGAGCTTAAGTTATTACATCCTGAAAGATCTACATCTGGAAGATACTGTTGATGTATAAGTCTTAAATCCATAATACTACTATTTGTAATATTAAGACTCTACAAAGGTACGTTTGTTGGTATGAATATATTAGTAATACAATTACTACCAGATATATCAATATCAGTTAATTTTGTAAACTTAGTTCTGGCATTAGTAGTTCCAGGATTCTACTCTATATCCAAGTAGAATGAATCTCCACTAACAGCACATGCTGTATTTGCAAAGTTTATAGTTCTAACCTCAGATACACTTGCTTGTCTAAACACATCAAGACTAAACTGACCACTAAAATACTTATTGTTATGCATATCTATAGTATGTATAGCAGGCAAACCAAGAGGATCAATATTTAATTCATTTATAGACTTAGCAATAGAACTAATCTTCATATTGTATAATGGAATAAATTTATCTCCAAGTTCTATAATTGAATTAGAGTTATTAATAGTCCAAGTGTAAGGACCACCTTGCTGCATATTACCAACATTAACATAAGTCTTTGTATTGTTTGGTAAGAAGTAGAATGCTTGAACGGTATCACCAACAGCTATTCTTGATATAACTGGACAGTTGGATGTTACTGGTAAAGCATCAACCTAAGTACCAGCAACAGTGGCATTAACTGTAACGTCAGTGTTATTCTTAAATGTCATAGCTGCCTATCTCTTAGACATATCTCTCCATCTGAATAAACTATCTAAGAATACAACGTGCTTCTTAAGCCATATTCTATTATGAGCTACCTTACGACCATGAAGCTTTACAATATCTTTAGCGTTTGTAATAATATTACTTGTAAACTGAAGCATGTACTTAAGCTTATAGTCATAGTTGAATATAAGAGATCCGCAAAGCTCTGTTTGCTTTATAAAGTACTTATCTGTGAAGTAGTTCATAAATGTATCATAACCATTAGCGTTTGCTAATGCTTCAGTAAAACTTCTAAACTCATACCAATACTGAGCGTATATAGAGTTTACTGTATCTTGTCCATCTCTCCACTTTGCTTTTGTAAACGGAGTATCAAGAGAAAGCCATAGTTTATTAGTATTTGCAGATACTGTAGTTTTAGACAAACCTTTATCGTGGTTAAATGTTTCAGCAACATACTACATACCTTGTGTAGCATTCTCAGACGTAGCTTGATTAGTTATGTACTTAATCCATACATCTGGATCAATCTTAAGCTCACCTTGGTTATCACTACCATTAGCAGTATCCAAGTCATAGAAGTCAACGTAGAATGTAGAACCATCCCATGTTCTATACGTAGAGTTTTTACCAAAGTTATCTACAAGTCCGAAGTAGTTACATATAATAAAGTATTTAAAAGCACTGTCAACGCTAAATCCCATATTATCGCTAATACTATTAGGATCAACTATAATCTATTGCTTTCTATTTAGCTTACTATAATTACCACTCTAGTCTACTGTATATTGATCATAAGAACCAGAGATCATAGGTATTGTATTAGATCCGTTAACATCACTTGAATAACAGCCCTCAATAGGAAGCTTCATGATGTTTGATACAAACTCTTTAAAGCCTGGGTAATCAGAAGTTCTCTTTCCACTTGGAAATCTAACTTCATATTTCTGATTTAGAATATTATCATCATTCTACCAGAAGTCACCCTTACTTGTATCAAGATCTTCTGGAAGACTATTTGTTATTCTTTCAAATCCTACAAGGGAGTTAGTATCCTTAATCTCAATCCAAGCAGATTTATCTTGATCAAACGTTTCATCTACCTCTACATTATCAGCATAGAATGGGAATGTTGTAACCTGAACAGGATTATGGTCTGTAGCATTCTTTATTGACTTAACCTACTTAAAACCTAAGTTTCTATGAGCGTCACGACCAATATTGAATGAGTATACACCTAACGGCGTAACAGATAATGTATTCTGAGCGTCTGTATAGAACTTTATAATAACAAACACAGGGAAACCTTCAACTGTATGTTTAAGAGTAGCTGTAGGCTGTTGTGTTTTAACATAAGGAGAATCATATACATTCTTTAAAGCTGCAGGATCAAATGGGAAGTAAGGATTATCCTTCTTACCAAGCTCTGTGTTTATAAACGAACCGATAGCGGCGTTATTAGCATGAGAGCTATCTACAATATCAGCCTTAAGTGTATAAGTTTGCTCTGGTATCCATGTTGACTTAGGTGTAAATATAGTACCAGTTGGCAGTGTGATATTTAAGTTCTTTACTGAGTCTTTAAGAGTAGATGTACCTTGAAGACTTATAGTAGCATTCTTAATAGTTTTTACAGAGTTATCTGTATTAGAACCATCGTTACTAATACCAATTGGATCCCAGTACTGAACAACCTTATTCTCTGTCTCTGGTAATGTTACAGAAGATGAAGACTGTTGTTTAACAAATGAGTTAAATGACCAAGAAGAGTCGTTGCTAACATCAATAAGCATAATTGGAACACCAATCTCTTTTGCGTTCTCAGTAAGCTTATTTACATCAAGCCTATTGTTAGAATCAAGCAAGAAGTCTATAGTATATTGCTGTGCGTCTTGATTATATAACAAAGACTTAATATTACCGTCAACATCTCTTGAACAGAAGTTCTTCTTTAGCTCTGCATCAATTCTGCCGTAGTTAGGAGCACTGTTAACATAATTTGTAGCTATAATATTATTTATATGCTGACACATTATATCAAACTCATTAAGAGCTTCTGTGTAAATTCTAATATTATATATATTAGTATCACACTTATTTATTAAGTACTCTTTACCTCCTTTAATGTATCTCCTACAACCTACATATAAACTATCACCCATCTTTATTCTGGTTGATAATTTACGCACAGCTGATACTACACCGTCAAGATATACTTTAACAATGTATTCTATATTACCATCAACTAATTGTGAATAACAAACTATAGCGATGTCATTATCAATGTTATCTTCAAGCTCGAGAACTCTTTGGTTATCAATGTACAAACCGTGAACATCTATTGATATACCGTTTGTAATATCACCTAAGTTATTATCAGCTACAGATACATCACCAGAGAATAATATAGTTCTGTTATCGTCTGGATGATAATCAGCATAATAATGTAGACATATAGTATATACATCACCTAAAGATGATAGTAAATCATCAAACTTATAATCTGAATTATCAAGCTTAAACTTATTTATAATACCAGTAGCTCCATTGCTTACCCTATAATAGAACTCTCCAGTATCTTTAACGCTTATAGTAGATTTAACATTCTGCTTGATAGTAGACATATTAGACTTAGCTACTTTTGATTTAAGCTTATATAAAGTATTACTATATGGGAACTCATATGTACCTTGATTAAAGTTTCTTGCAGTCATATCAAAGATACAGTTGTTATACATGTTAAATGTATCATTGATATAGTTAACCTTTGACTTAATAAACTTTACATAGTATATAGCTTCTGCTGTTTTATCACCAGCTTTAACTACTACTCTAACTTTAGATACTTTATCCTTTACTGCAAAATCTTTATTTGATACAGATATATAGTCTTTAACTGTCTATGCAAATATACCTGGCTGATTAGATCTAACTTGAGTGTCATCAATAAATACATCATAATTAAATGACGTAAACTATGATACATATGGGGTAAACTCAAGATATAAACTACCATCCATATTAACATCTACTGGATTATTCTAATCCTTACTCATAACATTAGTTGAAATCATAATGTTATTTGATACAAGGATTAATGAAGATTTGATAGTTTTAGTTATATTCTAATCTTGTTTGTTTGTAAGTGTTTGTGTAACTGTATATACATCAATCCATTTTGTGTCTTCTGTAAACAAGTCAGATAGCTCTATTGAGTTTGTCTACTGATTAGTAGAAGCTACACTTAGATCATAAGACTTCTAAATTGTATTACTAGAACCTTGTACTCTTAAGTCTAATGTATATTGACCAATAATACCAACACTATATTGAAGTTTAATAAATGATGTATTTAGCGTTGTTAATGAGGCAGCAACGTCTTCACATTTTAGTACAATATTATTATCAATAACAGAACCACTCCATTGACCTTGACCGTATACACCATTACTATCATCATTATATGAAGCTGATACTACAAGTCTACCAGTATGATTATTAAGAGATCTAGCTATATTTGTGTAAGGTATAAAGAATACACTATTAGAAGCATTTACTGATGTAGCATACACCTTAGTACTACCAACATAAGCTGATATTTCCCAAGGTTTATTATACTTAACAGATATACCTTCTATGTTAACCTGCAAGCCATCCTCTCCCATATTGATGGTTGAATTTGATTCTTTATTGTTAACCTTAATAGTTACTGATAATTCTTCGCCTGATGGTACTGTACCTCCACCACCACCAGATCCGCCTCCACCATGAAGTGCAAGCCAGGATATATTACCTTGTGCTACAGAAAGATCATCTTTTAATCTTTCAATAGCGGTATCTACCGAGATTACCGACTCGTTAGCTTTCAACATCTTTGGGTTAGATAGCGATACGCCTTTGGCATCACTACTCATCAAGATCTCCCATTTGCTACGGTCGGTATTAAATTTCTTTAAGTTATTCATTATTAAAAGATTAAAGAGTTATTGTATATGTTTCTGTACTTGTTATATTGTATGCTTGCTTATCTGCTTCAGATGTAGGCTCACAAGTCATACTAACAGTAGTTAGATTAGGGATCTGTTTGTTTGGATCCCACTTAGCAGTGTTTTTATCTTCATTAACATCCCATACTCCATGTATCTATTTAGCCTCAACAACTACAGAGTTGTTTGTAACTTTATACTTTATATACATAGGATAATGCTGCTTCCTGTTCTCGTTAGGAGTAGTAGCATTAGATGCTGCCTTAAAGTAAGACATAAGCCAAGGTATGAGATACTCATCACCAGAAGGCTGCTCTTTGTTAGAAACAAGTTTATATCCAGTAGCCTAAGACATAACGTATGTAGGAGCTGTAATTGTATCTACAAGCTCATATCTTGCAAAGTTATTAGATGGGTCAATATCTTGTTGTCTTGTAACCTGAATTACTGGACGTCTTGATAAAGCATCATCAACATCTGCCATTATGTCAATAGCTGGATTAACTTTATTCTCAGATGTAATATAATTCTCTGGTGCATCATATATAGGCTTACTTAATGTATAAGTATGCTTATGACCACCAAATACCATCTTTATACCATGCTTCTTAAACAGTCTTGAGAATCTATATTTACCAGCAGTATTGTGAGTATTAAGATGAGAACCTTCTCTACCAGCGCTACCTTTCATAAACTACCAAGTAACCATTGTAAATGGCATTTCGTGCATATATACAAATGGCTTCTTAACAAGCTTACCTGAATTCATAAGTGATTCAAACCAAGTCTCTATACTATGATTAGCAGCTTGTGCAAATGATGCATCTGCTATACCATTATTATATGTCTTACTTGATGCTTCTGCAGTTTCTGAATTTAAACATACAAAACTAAAGTCTCCATATGTATAATAGTATAAAGAGTATAAAGGATATGTACCCTCATTCCAAGTAAAGTTGTAATCAAAGTCTGGATCAAGCTCAAATGTAAAGTATCTCAATACGTTGATATGGTTGAACTTAGAAGTAGCGTCTTCTCCATCTGTAAGAAGAGTTGGTTGTTCACTACATAAGTCATTGTTACCTATAGTAAACATCTCTGTCTTATTTGGAATAAACGTATCAAGAGCTTCGTAGTAATCAATCCACTCATTCTCTCTGTTACCACTCTGTGCTATATCTCCAGTATTAACTAAGAAGTCAAAGTTCTCTTCGGCCATTATACCAGCAGATCTAAACCATGGTCTATAATCTAACCAGCTGAATCCCTATTGATCAGTCTCTTGTATAAAAGTAAATCCATTAGCAGCAACATCTGAATTACTTGCTACCTTTGTTTTATAGATCTTACTCTTATATGATTCGTCTGTAAATCTACCTACTTGATATTCATACTCTCCAGCTTCAAATGTATTGCTTAAAACAACCTTGTGAGTTGTTACCCACATACCACTTGGAGTTCTCCATCTAAGCCTCTTATAATGATCTATAAACTTATTTATAGCTGCTGTGTTATTCTTATCGCCTTGTGTTATAGATCTAACTATAGTCCAGTCAGTCTGACCAACTTTCCTATATCTAAGATACTCGTCATAATTACCAACTGATACCCAGTTAAAACACCTTGATGCTTTATTAGTATCTCCAGCTGTAGCATGTATACCGAATGTACATCTAACACAATTAGGTTTAAATGGATCAAACGATGTCTTATTTGTAAAGAAGTTCTTACCTTCCCATGAAGCTTTTGGAGTAAACTTCTATTTAAGACTATCTGGATAGTAATACATTGGCACATTACCAGCAAACTATGTCTGTGTATTCATATTTATATACGTCCACAAAGACTTAGTTTTTCTTGCACCATAAGCTTTATTACCTTGCTTAGAAGGCTCAAGCATAAACCATCTTACATACACACAGTCTTTAGCATTATCTGTGCTATTAACCTGGAATGTAGCATCCCCCTCATATACAGAACCTGAACCAAATCCACAACTATCAATATAGCCTTGATATGTGAAATTCTTATTCCATGGTGACTTTAACTCTCCTTTATCAAGAGGATTACCTTGCTGATCATATACCCAGTTGTTATCAATATCACCAACACATAGATAGAAGCTTGAAGCGTCTTGGCTAAACCCAATTGGATTATCACCATCCATCCATATCTGATCATATGTATTAACATCTATGAACGAACTCTTAGTTGTGTTACATCTCTGCCCACGTATCAAATATGTAGAACCAGCTTTTATAATACCATCGAGTTTAAGTGTCTTCCACTTAAAACCATTGTGACCATTACCATATAGAGTTCCATCTGTATATAATAACATTAAACCGTTTAGATTAATATCGCTATTTGAACCATTTGCAAGCTCTATAAAGTTATGACTACATATCTGATTATCATTGTTTACACCACCACAGTATACTTCATTTATACATAACAAATGATCAACATATACCTTCCATGCAGGATCAACGTTACCAACCTTTGTAACCTGAATGCTCTTCTTTCTTACTGTTATCTTACCGTTCTGATCAACTTGTACATTATAAGCAGAATCTCCATCTGTAAATGTAAGATGATCAAGATGTGTAGCATATAAGTCGTCTACAGATATACCACCACCAGATCCTCCAGAAGACTGTTCGCTTCCTACTACATTAAACTTACCATCTTTATACAGAACAACTTTCTTTCTATCTGTATAATATAGAAGTTCACCGTCTATAAGATTCTACCTATTCTTACTAAAGTTAACAGCTGTATCCATCTTTATAGATATATGGTTAACTGTAGGTTCTACACCAGTTGTATTTGGTTGAGTAGGATCTGTATTAACATTATGTTCTTCTGTTATCTCAGTAGGTCTAATAGGATCTGCTGTACGCATAATCATCTATCTTGCACTGGAGTTAGAATCTCCAGCCACAATGCCATTAAGGATCATCTTATTTATAGTACCCATATTTGAGTATATATCCCTAATAGCCTCTTTAATCTTTAATAGCTCATCTGAATTAGAGCTATCTAAATGGACACCTTCACTGGTGTCTAACCATAGTACATCTTTTGTACTTGGCTCAACTTCGCCAACATATAAAACATTACTTATATTAAAGTTGTTTATAATGTTGCGTAATTCTTTTATAGAAGTGGAATTATGTTCTATACCCGTAGTATTAGCTTCTATAAGTCTACGAGCATCATTTATAATATTATCTTTGCCATCTATGTAGTTCTTAAGCTTATCTATCTATGCTTTAAGATCAACATAATCAATTGAAGGTGGATTGCTACCACCGCCACTATGACCACCAGAACTAAATCCACCTTTCAACAATATCTTCCTAATGGAATTGGCGTCTAATATATCTCCTTCTTCAAATACTTGTCTTGTGATGCTATCACTATCACTAAACATAATAACTCTTGGAGTCTTTGGATTAAACACATTTTCCACAAGTCTGGAACCAAAAAGTTTAGATTTCTTCATGTGCTATAATTTATATAATTATACAAACAAGGAAAGGGAACTACACATTATTGTGTAATCCCCTTACCGTCGGAATATTGCCAGTACCACTTATGACGCCATTCCGCATAGCCTTGTCACGCGTTACTCAGCTATCTCAGATTCGCTTACGGAATCCGCCGCTACCATCGTAGCATCTGTAGTAGTATTCTCAACGTCTTGAGTCTTCTCTGCAACTGCATCAGGCGCGCTCAATTTCTCATCGCTGGAACCATAACCACCTTCGCCACGTTCTGTCTCACTAAGCTCTGCTACCTCTGTAATTGTAACTTCTGGAATAGGCATAATTACCAACTGGGCAAACTTCTCACCAACCTTGTATACAGCTGGAGCTGCGTCAGTAGTAACATGCATCTTAGCCATAATCTCACCACGATAGCCAGAATCAATTACACCTACAGCATTAGTCATAAACATAGACTTCTTAGAAATAGAAGAACGAGGGAACAGTAAACCAACATGGCCTTCTGGAATTTCTACAGCTAGACCGCAATGGTATACAACAACAGTTTGACCACAATCATTTGGCTCAAGTGTAATATCTGTTGCTGTCAAGTCAAGTCCTGCGTCACCTTTGTGTGCGCGTATAGGCAATACAGCCTTATCATCCAATCTTTTAATTTTTAGTTCCATTCGTATTTAGTTAAAATTATACATAAATAAGTTACCGCACTAGGACTCGAACCCAGACAGACGTGGGGTTAGAGCCCACCGCGCTACCATTACGCTATACGGCAATGATGTGCGGATTTTAAAGATGCCGCACCATCTTAAATAAAATGAAAAAATTATTTTTCTGTTAGAAATCTTATTGATTAATTCATTTACTTTGATGTAAATGTAATACAGATAATTAATTTAAAATCAATTTTAACAATTTAAAATTATGAAAATCGTAGTTACGGAGGCAGGATTCGAACCTGCGATCTTTAGGTTATGAGCCTAACGAGATACCTCTTCTCCACTCCGCGATGTTAGCTCTTTGATAGAGCTTATGAAAATATCATTTCTTATAGTCAATCCATCTTTACAGCGTGGATAATCTGTTGCCTTTATTAAGCTGCTTTGCTTATGCTATCACAAGAGCAATCGCAAGTATTATTTGAACGTGCTTTTTTCTTCTCTTCTCTTTCCTTTAAATCATCTTCGATGAAGTTTGCTAATTCTTCAGACTTTACGCCAACAACTGTACGTTTACCGTGAATATAAAGAATAAAAACAACATCGCCCTTTTTGACTTCATAAGACTCATCTGAATCAGATTCCGTTATAATCATATCGTCATCTGCAACGAATGCACCGTGAAGACCAATCCAAACACTTTCAATTTTATTAACAGATAAATTATCTTCGTTATTTTTTACTTTATAAAAAGTATCACCTAAAGCTATAACCTTGTTCATAATTACTTATTCTTACGTGTTACCCAATTCCACAATCTCTTAATAAGAGAAGCCTTCTTAATTACAACCTGTCCGTTCTTAACCTTAAGAGACTCACCTTCCTTAAGCTCAATAGCACTAACCTTTGTAATGTTACAATCACCATTTGAGAAGTTAAGTGCTGTGCCAGTGCTAAAAGCTTCATTCAAGAAGTCATTAATAGCATCCTTCTCTACAATGTCGCAATACTGTGCAAACATGTGCTTATCAATTGGTGCGCCATTGTTAATGTTACCTTCTACTGTACAGATAACAACATCATCGTATGTCTCACACTTTGAGAGGTCGATGTTAAACTTTGCGTAATCTTTCTTTGTGTACTTCATTTTGTAGTATATTCTTTTTGTTTATTATCCTTATATCTTCTTTTAAGCTTAAACTTAAATAGCTTGTTAAAAAGTATATCGCTTGTATCTTCTGACTTCATTATTTGTTCAGTCTATTTGAACACATGTTGACAAACTTTCTTTACAGTATCCAGATCATATCCTGTTTCTTTAGATATTTCTCTGGAGATAGAATCTATATCTATCATTTACAAACAGCTACTATATCGTAGTAATGAACTAATTTACTGTCTTTAAGTAAATCAAAGTACTCACCTCTCATGTTTCTAACAAGAACAACATCGCCAACATTTATCTCGTATGGCATATTCTCTTTATGTTCAAAAGAAAGCGGAGTCTTAATTACTACAGCTTTACGAAAATCGGATTCTACTTCTTTTACCTCAGTCTCAACCTTATCAAAGTCAACAGCTTCTACGCCGTTGTCATCTTTCTTTGCAGGCTTTACATCGACTGGTTTACTAAACTCTTTCTTTACCTTAATCGGGTCCAACAACTTAACTAAGAATGCGTCTGTAAAACTATATTCAATCTTATTAGCAATACTTTCAGCAAGCTGTGACTGATCCATCAATTTGTTATCTTCCATTACTTCTTTAACTCTCTAAGGTGGCTTAAAGCCTTAATCAAATTCTTTAAAACTGTGCCTTTCTCAACCTTCAAACAAGCTGGCTTATCGTCGAAGTCACGATCAAGATTATCAAGCTCCTAATTGTAACGATTGAGCATAATATCAATCTCGTCAAATACGTTTCTAAATGTATCGTTCTTCTTATAGTCAACTTCCTCAAGATAACCATTCTTAATCAACTCTTGTGCGTATACAGAATCAATCTTGAATGTAGCACTAAATGAAAACTTAGAATCGCCAGACTCTGTCTTATCAATAGAACTATCACTGTCTGTAAATACGTAAGACTTACCGTCTTCTGTTAGAGTCAACTTATCTCCAATCTCGAGATTAAAGAATGGCTCGATTACTTTTAATTCTTTCATCATAGTCGTATATTTTTTATGAAATTCGACTGCGTAACGTAAGACTGGCTTAATTTGGTTGCAAAATTGAAATATTTTTGTAATTTGCAACTTTTGGATATATATATCCGTTATGGGGGATATAGGGGGTAGGGTGGGTGAGATATATAATATAAACTATATAAAAACTATGAAGAATATAGATATATACGAAACAATATACGAAGTAGACATAGCAGTATGTAACAAGAAATGTACTAATAAAGATATAATAAATAACTTCTTAACATCTGATGATAAAGAAATAACAGAAGAATTTTTATCTGTAAAACCTACTACAAACGCATATACTTTTAGAGCTATAAACAAACATAATAGACATGCTACGTTTGTAGTAAGAATATTAAAGACATTTGGTAATACTAAATTAGAAAAAGATACTGATCTAATAAATACTATAGCTCATGAAGCTATGCATATAGTATTAGATACATTTGATAAGATGGGAGAGATAGTTAGTGTACATGTACAAGAACCTTATGCTTACTACATTGGATGGATATGTGAATGTATATATAAATCATACAAAAAATGAATACTATAGAACTAAATGCAATACTATACTACGCTGATTATTTATCACTTAGAACAATAAGTAAACCAGTTACAGACAATTGTAAGTATTACTTCATTCATAATACTCCTATAAACTCTGCATATATAGTAGATCTTATCCCATTTTACGACGAAGATAACCTATTCTACAAACAAGCTAAAGAAGAGTATAATGAGCTTAAGAATAAGTTTGGAGAAGCTGGAGTAATGTCATTCTTAGAGAATATATCAGACCTTAAAGCTTGTGGTACTGTAGGAGCTAAACAAATGCTTAAATGCATACATAGATATAGTACAACAATAGACAGAAAGAAAGCTTTCTCTAGATATTATAGATGGCTTGATAAGTAGAAATACATACAATTTGTAGAAGACGAAAATGGCGAACAAATAGAACAAGAATGTTCAAGGTACGTAGCTCACTCTGAAAGAATGCGCGGAAAACAAATCATTTATTAGAGCCCTGAGATGGCTTGAAAAAGAACAAAGATATAGACTTAAAAATGGATTGTACAACAAAGAAGTTGACATTTAATTTATCTTAAGAACAATGGGGAAAATAAGTAAATATAGTAATCTATACAAAGATAACACTTTGATAAGATCTGTAAACAGTAAAGGAGTTTTAGAAAAGTACACTCTAAAAGAAGTACAAGATTTAGTAGATAAGCTTGGTACTGAGAAAGATGAGAATGGTCGTATAAAAGATCAAGATGGATTTAACAACGCATCATATATACTTATGCAAATGTACAACGATCCTAAGTATAACGATGAAAAAGAAAACTTTATAAAGGAACTAAATGACAGATTACGAGTTAACAAAGAAGAAGTTAGAAGAGCTCTTGTAGGAGATGATGAAAGTAAAGACATTCAACCCTCCAATACTAACAGTGAGCAAGGAACAGTACAAGTATCTGGAGAAACAAGGGATAATAAAGGACGGGAAACTGGTAACGACACCACCAAGTCCAACGGACAAGAAGCTGCCATGTATAAGAAATGTCTCGAAGACGAGAAGGAGTTTTCTAAATTTATGAAATTAAAGTCATATGATGTGAATGACAATAAAGAAGAGTACGTAGAATACAAGGAGAATTAACTATGCCAAAGAAAGAAGTATAGAACTATTACCTAAAGTTCACAGATTACGTATAGGTAATATACGGAGCTTATAAAAAGCCAGAAGAAGACTGGGTTCCTTGTACAGATGAAGAAGCACAATAGATTGTTAAACTAAACGCTTAGGCGTATATGATATATAAACAAGCATATGAAGCTAATAGAAAACAAAATAGAAAAGCTAGAGCAAAAGCATGACCTTCTTGGTATCTACGAACAAATAGAGATAGCTGGTCGTACAGCATATAAGTCATTAGATAAGATAGAGTATGATGAGAACGGAAGGTCTAAGACAGCTAAAGAGTTTGTTGAAAGAATGATAAGTATGAACCATGGTTCCACTTTGGAACATGGGACTGTGTATCTTAAAGTGCCAATTAATATAGATGTAGCTGGAAATTATCTAAACAATCCATATACGATATGCAAATTAGTTTGTAAAGACAACAAGGAAGATAATTGGTGGGCTATAACAACAAATTATAGAGTATTAATTGAAAGCGATCTACTTGACGATTTAAAGTTCTTGTGCGAATCAACGGAATATCATGAGAAGCGTACAACATTTAGATTAACATGCGCAAGAGTACAAGCTGATTCATTTGTAAGACATAGAGTATTCTCATTCTTAATGGAGTCTACAAGATATTGTAACTACAGTAATGGTAAGTTTAACAGTGAAATAGAAGTTGTAAAACCAACTAAAATTGATACATTTAAAGGCGTTTTAAATGAGTTTATAAAATCATGGGAAAAATCTGAAAGCGCATATATACAGTTAGTAAACTATGGAGTTAAGCCTGAAGATGCAAGAGATGTACTTCCATTACAGCTTAAAACAGAGCTTATAATGACAGGCACAGAGTCTCAATGGGAACAATTCTTTAATCTAAGAATATCAGATCACGCGCACCCCGATGCAAAGTATATAGCAGAAAAAATAAAAGAACAACTATGAAGAATATAATTAAAACCATAAAATCTCTGTTTAAAAAGAATAAAAGCAGTTGCTGTGATGATTATGCTATTAAACTCAACATGATGTTCGGAGTAATATTTAATCGAGTTAGATTAGCTAATTCTTATAATTATAAGTATATATTTAGCATCATTCCTCTTGATCATACTGTAATAATAAAATGCCAAACTTACAATAACATCTCAAGCTGGATGTCTTTAAACTTAATGCACTATTGGAAATATTCAAAAGAAAATTTAACTGATTATATTGATAAAGAATTAAAAGTTTTATCTAACGAAGTAGATAGTAGTTATAATTGTTATAAAGCAAGTAAAAATGAAAAAGATAATTAAAGCTCTCGCTCACTCATTCCATTGGGTGACAGAGAGCAATAGATTAAAGCATATCCAATATGGATTCTATGCTGGTCTATGTGGAACAATCTTTGCTGCAATTGGGGCAGGATTAGCAGCAGAGTATAAAGATAAGCAATATGGTAACGTATTTGATTGGCTTGATGTAACGGCAACTGTAGTAGGAGGTATGTTTGGACAAGCAGCACAGTTATTGTTAATGTTAGGAATGTATAAAATATTTAAGTAATATAAACCCAGGGTGATTAAGTTCATTCTGGGTTTTATTTTGTCTATAAGGGAGAACCCTTTTCTTTCTTTATATATTTCTTTCTTTTAGGAGAGGGTTTAGCTAAGCTTATATAGACTATATAAACTATATATACTTACTGTACCCTAATCTCTTTCTTTTGCTACTTTTCTTTCTCTATTGGAGAAGATCTTCGATCTGTGATGATTGAGATCCTCTATTGGACGGCATAGATAGCCTATATTTTACAAACGAGCTCATATAAGCCTCTGTAAGCCATTATAATCACTCAGATGGATAAGTTATCCAGTCAATGAATTATAACGCGTCAGAGAGCCTGTAAATAGCCTTAAATCGAATGCAGTATATTTCTCTATAAAAAATATTTTTTATTTTATTTTGGATGGAATATAAAGTTTTAATGCGAATACGGAAACGCGATACTAAAATTTTTTATTATTTTGCGTGTATAGAAACACGAAACAGCAAAGAATCACTCCCCTCTATCTTTTATCGGAGGGAAATACCCCCTACGTGTTTTGCACGTTTGTCAAAACTTTTACACTTACAATTATGAAAAAGAAACAAGGAAAAGCAACGGTAATATTGGTAGAAATACCAGAAGCACTTGCAGAGTTCAATGAGTATAACAACGTTGTGCGCGCTCGTATCGTCTTTACTTTTAACTCTCCAATAGAGAGTGATGAGGATGATATTACAGCCATGCTTGCAGCGAGGTCAGGTAATCAAACTTATTCTGTAATCATAGACATTACGGATATGGGTGACAGTGAAAAGGCGTGCTTGAAAGCTGCAAAGGCAGCTATTGAGGGCAAGCAGGCTACATTTACCGTATTCAACTGGGATGTATCCGAGTTGAACGATGACGGGGAAACAAGTGTTAACAATGGTGAAAGAGAATACTCTTCACTTTCGGACCCTTATATCGGTAGTAATGTTGACGAAGAAAGCAGCCGTACAAGGATGGTTAACCGACTTGCCCGTGACATTGAGAGCGGAACACTTGAATTTGGCAGTATCTCACACGAGGAAAAGCCACAACGTGGCAACTCTTCAAGTCGTATGCGCTAAAACAAAACTCATCGACTACGCAAGTAGTCGGTGGGTTAATAAATGGCGTTTTGTACATTAAATCAAATCCTTGACATAGGAACCTAACATAGGTCATTATATACTTCTACATTCATTTATGTGAGTGTTTGTTAGCTCTATTCTAATATATAAGCTAATTAAAGATAAGGGGAAGAACCTATCTTGGTGCAGGCGAGCCAAGAATGCGTTTTAACAACGTATCCTTTCCACATACTATTTACATTGCACAGCGATAGTATGGATGGGACATTGGTATTTACAGTACTAATGCAAACACTGTATTTTTCTACATAGTGCGCAATATGTAGGAATTTGCAGTTAGATTAGATAGCATGGGAAACACACATGCTGTTTAATCCCACAATAAAAATCCTGAGTGTTTACAGGTACACTGAGGTGCAAATCAGTGTTTTAACCGCTCCGTAGGAGCTGGTTGGGTGCTCATCTATACTTGGATATAAATATATCCGAGCGGAGAAACGTATGTTAATACAACATGCAGCTGGTTCGACTCCAGGAGCACCTTCTAAGACGATGCAAATATTATGATGACAAAAAATGAATTTGGCTTACTTTAATGAAGAAGCCAAGAATTACAAACTTGAGGAATTTGATTACCTTGAGTTTGAAAGTGATTTCGACAAAGCTGTCGAAAATTACACAAAGGAATTCTACGAAGAGTATAAATCTGACGGAATGACAATGTGTGAGAGTTTTCCGCTTTGGTTTATTATCAAAGAAGAATTATTCGTAATGGGGTTGTAATACTACAACTCCATTATAAAATTAACATAATAATAACAAACAAAACTATGGCAATGAAGATTTTAAAAGTTTTAGGCGGTGAAACAACTGCCTATGTGTTCCTAGCGTTCTGCCTTGGTATGCTTGCAATACCAGCATTAATCAAGTGTACTGGTTTCCACATAGTAGATGACAACGATTTTGAGAGAATACAACTACAAGAGTGTACTCAAGATCTAAATCATCAATACTATGAGTACTACAAGAGTACAGAACAGTTACTTGATGAGATATTGGATGAAGATGATCCAATATTAGAATCAGATTGCGGGGCTAAATACCTCGATAATCTTGCAAAACTACGGAAAGCTATCGGCCGTAAATAGATAGCAACGTAAACGCAAACTCGCTCTGCGAAACCTGGTTATAAAACTATCGGATAGAAGTTTTTCATTAGTTTGCATATGTTTTTAAACTATCCATTTTTCTGTTGTCAGCCCCTGTGTGAATAATAGTAACACTTATAGGAACTGTCTGGAGTGC
>ERZ773046.251-NODE-251-length-37206-cov-11.648166_pt1 | contig 37206 bp, 49 predicted proteins | sample MGYA00580634_ERZ773046 | MGnify/ENA primary metagenome ERZ773046 (study PRJEB29015, sample SAMEA2738127) | human oral metagenome | biome: human oral; feature: human-associated habitat; material: saliva | place: China | collected 2159 ... | reverse complement strand
ACAACTTCCAAATTCTTGAAACTAAGGCATCTGCTGAGGCTCGCCGTGCGCAAGCACCAGCTGAAGAAGCTAAATAAGTTTCACTTCTTGGCACGTTAATACGTGCCCTTTTTTAATCAGTATACAAGCGTGTCTTGTGTCCTGATTAAAGAAGGTTTTCACCTTAATGGTCAAACAGACCATTAAGGCTTCTTTGCGGGCTGAGAAGACTAACGCTTCTCCCCGAACCCATGCTTCAGTTTATGGAAAAACAGATTCCATACATTTCATTCAATAAAGGAGACACATGCTATGTCAGTAACTAACTCAGTAAATCTTATCGGTCGTATCGCAGTTGCACCAACTCTTCGCACAGTTGAAGGTGTTGATTATGTCGACACTCGTATTGCCGTTGACCTTGGCTACAAAACTAAAGACGGTGAACGTGCTACTACATTCGCACCAATCACTATCTCTCGCCCTGTACCAAAACAAGGTGAATCTAACCAAGCCCGTCGCTTCTTGGATTGGGCTGATAAAGGTGCTCTTGTTGCAGTAGAAGGCGAATTCCGTCAAGGTAACAAGTTCGTCGGTAAAGACGGTTCAGACCGCTACGGCGAACACTACATCCGTGTAAACAACTTCCAAATTCTTGAAACTAAGGCATCTGCTGAGGCTCGCCGTGCGCAAGCTGCTAAAGTAGCTGCTCAAGCTCCTGTTCAAGAAGCTCCAGTCGAAGCTCCTGCTCCTGCTGAAGCTCCAGTTGAAGCACCAGTTGAAGCTCCAGTTGAAGATGCTGCAAACTTCCAAGATCTTGCCGAACAAGCTCCTGTTATGACATCACACCCATTGGATGTCACTGAAGACGATCTTCCATTCTAATGGGTCGTCTCTCTTGCCATTATAAATCCTCCTTCCTATAAAGAGAAGGGCCATCGCCTTGATGGCTCTTTCTTAAGAGGGTTGTTTCTCGCTCAACAATCCTCCTAAGAGAGAATTAACTCCTTCTCTCTAATTCTGTCTATTCACCTCCTTCTAGAATAGTCATCGCTTTGATGACTCTTTCTTAGGACGATCATCAGCTTTTGATGGTCGCCCTAAGAGAGATGAACGCTCTCTACAACGTACTTTTACTTCATTTTCAATTCCTCCTTTAAAAAGAAATGTCATCGTTTTGATGGCTCTTTCTTAGGATGATCATCGCTTGATGGTCATCCTAAGAGAGATCAATTCTCTCTATCGTACATCATTGTACGTTGATTGAAATAAGGAAAGCATCGGTTATCAATCAGATAACCCTTTCTTAAAACGGTAACACAAAGGTTCCTCCTCTTTATTTTTTATACACCTTTCAAAAAGTTTTTTGTTCATTTTATATTCTCCTGAAATATCATTCATAAATTTTGTGTTACCGTTCTAAGAGAGACTTTTTTGTTTCTCCTTTGTCTCTCACCCACACTCCCTTTGATTCTTTGTAACGATGCCCTACCTCCCGTCGTTACAAATTGCCTGTTTAGCTCAGTCGGTAGAGCGCATCCATGGTAAGGATGAGGTCATCGGTTCGATCCCGGTAACAGGCATTTGATAGTGCTGACGCCCACTATCAAAATAAACGACCCATTTTAATTCCTCCTTAAAAAACCATGTAGCAGGTATCACCTCTTGCCTGCTACACCTGCCTGTTTAGCTCAGTCGGTAGAGCGCATCCATGGTAAGGATGAGGTCATCGGTTCGATCCCGGTAACAGGCATTCGACAACGTTGTCGAAACCATATTTCTCCTGTTAAAAAATCCATTTCATCTCCCTCCTGCTGCTTTCACAAGCAGTCCCGATTTTTCTAACGAAAAATCGGCTCTTTTGAGGCCCGCAAGACGACTCGCTACCGTTAAGTGAAACTACCTCTAATCAATAACCACGCGCTATGATAGTCAACCAATCATCGTCACGTAACGGTCCCACTCAACGACCCGTAAACGTCTTGCGGGCAACGCGCTCGCTAACGCTCACCGCTCTTTTTTTGCTCACGCAAAAAACGCACGGGCTAACGCTACCGTGCGCGTGTGTTGGCGTTAACACGCCAACCTACATGAAATTCCCTAAGAGATTTGAGGTCTTAATGACAGGCTTGTCTTTTGGTTTTTCTGTTGGCTTTTCCTCAGGCACATCATCAAGCAAACCTAAGGCGCGTGCCCTTTCTTGTTGCTCACGTAAAGCGTCAGATGAAGCAACCTTTGGTTCTTCTTTTGGCGTCTCTGAAACGACAGGCTGCTGCACTTCTCTTTCAATTGTCGCTACTTCAGGCTCACGGTTTAAACGTGGCACTGGCGTTTCTTCAGGCTCACGTTTTAAGCGTGGCGTCGACGTTTCCGTTGGCGTAGGTGTTTCAACTGATCTGCGACGCTTAAAGCCAGTAAATGGTTTTGGCTCTTCTTTAGGTCCTTCGGCCACAGATTCTTGAACCTTTGGTTCAGCCTTCTTACGTTTCTTAAATGGCGTCCCTGGGCCCACTAAAGGCTGTACTGCGATTGGCTGTTGCATCATTGGCACTTGCACCTGCGATGTGCCGTCCATCTGAGACAGACGATACATAAAGGTCATAAGCGAATAGTTAATATATGGGCCAGCGTCTAAAAGCATTTGAACAAACAAAGTCAAAAAGGCTTTCCTCGACATGTTCAACTGCTGACGCAATTGATCCGAATCAAAAAAGGTAAGCACACTGTCAGGTACATCTTCATCAGCCATACGCAAACGATAATTGGTTTTATGGTCGTCATACGAATAGGCGGTACTACCCATCGGAATCAATTCATTACGGATATAGCCAATCAATTCCAAAGGCCCTAACTGTGTCCGATTGGCTAAGCGCACAAAACTATCTAGCGCCAAGATAAAGGTTCTGTTAAAGGGATAATTACGTTTACGAAACGCTTCAAAGGTTTGCGCATTGTGTGGGGATACGATCACAAGATCCATGTGAACACTCCTTTTTTTCTCTTATTTTGGTTTTTGTGACTCTATTATAACAAAAGTTGACACAATATGCCAGTAAAAAGGAGAAGATATGTAAAATTTATGGATAAGCTATGGAGAAAGTGTGACAAAAGTATGACACCATTAATGACACTTATGTATGGAGGTCTACTCAGGGTGTTTATTCATGGTAGACTACGTATGGATAATATATATGGATATCTACATGTGGTCGACTACACGTGGTTCTCATGTCGGCATGTTAACGATGTTAGAAAATTATGTGAACGTACACACGGGTGTCATATGAGCGGCATATATATGATATTGTATAAATGGTAAATAGTTATGAAAGAGATGTGAGGAAATAATAAAGAGATTGTACGACGCTATAATACAGGCGGCGCTTAACAGCGCCTTTCACTCACGATATAAGGACGATCACAAAAAGATATAAGGGCGATAAAGTGAAATGATAGAAGGATAATATAAAAAATGGCGTAATGACTATAGAAAAATGATATATGGGCACCATGAAAAAGGTATATGGACGCCACTGAGGCGCAGGCGTTCGCTAACGCTCACTCCACGCGCAGGGTGTCGATATGAGAGAATTATGGGAGAGATAAAATGGCGATGACTGTAAAGAAAGAGCATAAGAGAAAAAGAATGCAAATCCTTAAAAAAGACGAGGATTATCGATAGTTAGCGTGGTGTAAAAAAGACACCAAAACGAATAAAAATCTCGCTAAAAATAATTTAAAAAACTATCGTCAAAACAAAAACAAGGTGATATAATGATATCAAAAGCTAACATAAGACAGGTTAGCTAACGCTAACCTGTCGTTTTTGCGGGGCAAGCCCCGTGCCCGTGTTTTGTGTTGTGGAAAAAGGGACTTCGTCCCTTAGCGCACTGATAAGCTATAACGCACGACACAAAAGTCATTCTCATAACGGAAGATGTTCTCGACGCTAACGCGTCTCAAACGTTTTGCGGGGCAAGCCCCGTGCCCGTGTTTTGTGTTGTGGGAAAAGGGAGTTCATCCCTTAGCGCAACTCTAACTCATTTTCCAACGATTAAAAAGAACTATCATAACGAGACACATTCTCGACGCTAACGCGTCTCAAACCGTTTGCGGGGCAAGCCCCGTACCCGTGGTTTGTTTTGTGGAGAAAAGAATGCTTACAAGAAAATTACTACACAATACATCCACCGTACTATAACAATTACTACTCACAAAATGCTTCGCATTTTGTGAAGGGTTAAGCGCGCTTCGCGCGACAATTTAAAAAAGATTAACAAACAGAAAGGACATCACTATGTCATACGTATTCATTATCGGAATTATTTTATTTTTCATTTGTGGAGGTTTCCACTACATTGTCTCAATCCCAAATAGCGTTTCAGAACTTTCAAACAACGTTATCCACACTATCCCAAACAAGTACGTCCGCTACGGACTCTATATCCTAAAATGGACAATCATTGATTTCGCAGTTTACTTCATGCTCGCACTCATTCTTTGTCTCATCTTCATCTATGCGCTCTTCAAGGCATTTGCAAACTCATAATTCTTCTACGCAAGTTATCTGGAACAACGGTAACTTGCGTTTTGCGTTTCAAACGTACTATTTTAAATACTCAAAGAAAGGAAAACATCATGCAACGTGTTAAATTAAAAGAAAACATGTTAGGTATGACTAAAGAACAAGAACAAGTCACTATCATCGAAATTGATAGATCACAATCACCAACACAATACCTAGTCACTAACGGCACACAAACAAAAACACTAACTTACTCAGATTTCGATACAAACTCTATCATTTTTGCAACACCACGACAAAAAGCATTTATCGAAAAACTAGAAAAAAGACATCAAACAACATTTAACGGAAAAACATTAACTGAACTTTCCCAATTCATTAATCAATACACATAGAAAGGAAATAACTCATGCGCACACAACTTGCTCAACGAAAAAACCAACGTATTCGCATCACTACAGAAATCATCAAAATCACACCTATCAAAAAAGCTAAAAACACCATTTACAAACTTGCTCTACGAAACATCACATCAACAGAATTTACAGGTAAAGTAAATCACTTATATGTTTCCATCTCAGCCGCATCTCTTCCAAAAGAAGACCTACTTATTTTAGAAACACTTGCTAAAAAACAAAAACATCCAAAAGATGAAAAACTATCATTTGTAGGAACAGTCTACGAATACAAATATGGAACTGGACACAACCTTAAACTTGACAAAAATAATAATGTCATCAAGTTCAATTATTCACTCAATCAAATCAAGAAACTTAAACTTGTATCAGCTTAAAAGGAGAATCAAATATGGTCACACAACTATCACTTTTTGATACCATAAATGAACCAAAACCAAAAAAGAAATCACAAACAAACGTCACTATCAATGTTACCAATCCAAAAAACATTGAACCTTTTTACGAAAATCTCGCAAAATACCCACTGGCATATATTGACCGTGAATGTCGCATCAAACGCTCAAATAATGAAACCATTCTCATTTCACCAAAAACAGTCGAAAATAAACCAGCCTTAATCATTACAGGAACACATCACACCTACTGTGCCATCTGGAAAAATAATCAATTCGAACTACAAAATTACAACCAACAAATTCTCAAACCCTTTAAATCACTCTCACAAAAAAGCCAAGAAGAACTTTTACATATCTTTGAAACCTATGCTGACGACATTGACACTTTATTCATCCCAAGGCCGACAGAAGAATCAAAATTTAAAGAACTTAAATGGCCATCTAAAAAAACAATTGACGAGCAACTCACTGATTTTTATAAGCGTCACCAAACACCAAAAGAAAAAGTCTGGCGAATCAAACATAAAAATATCATCTATACCATTTATCATCATGATAACATCATTGAGCTTTATCGAAAAAAAGCTCAAAAACCAAAACGTCTGATTGCTATCCTTTCTAATCAAGGCGCCTACACCACTGACGATTTTAACCCCTCAGCCGATCAAATCATTTTACATCAATAGCCTATGGACAAACTTATTTATCAACTAAAAAAAGAACTGCTATGCAGTCCCTCAACAAAAGCAACAATTGTGGATGACATCATCCTACTTGACGACCATCGACAATTCGCCCAATTCAAAATCAACCCATCTAAAGAAATCCCATTCCCTCTTTATGAACAACACTTTTATATTGATGGTACCGATTATCATATCGTTCAAATATATCCAATATAGAAAGGATAACTCATGCAAGCTGTTATTGAAATCACTGACTACAATTATAATAATACAGGTCAATCTAGAGTTTATTATAAAAAAGCCAAAAAAACAGACACAGACTATACCTATGACCCTATGGAAAACGAAATCCACCAACTAACCAAAAACATGACCATTGTTGATTACAAAGACACTGGACTTGATTAAAACACAAACACCCATTAAGGAACAAAACCCATGCAAAAACATATCCAAGAACTTATCAACGAACTCAACACACAAAACTTTGATTGGACAAACAATGAACTCATTGTAAAAGAAAATCAAGCGATTCTTGTAAACCACAAAGCCAATCACATTATTGAATACTATACCATCACTAAAAATAACGATGAGACCTTTACTTGTCATTATAAAGTCAATAATATTGACGGATGTCCAACAACCCATGAAACCATTGAACAACTCATAGATTACATCATAGAATTTTAAGAAAGGATAACAGCAATGAAACAATTCGGAATTACACTTTATTACACCAATAATCACCCAGACAACGGTCAACCTTTTTTCACAGAAAAAGAACTCATCCAAGAAGCACAAACCCTCTCTAATGAGCGAGATGACAATCAAATTATTATAACTACGGATGAAGCTATCACCTATCTTCAAGATCAAGGATATGGAAGCTTTCATGAAACAGTACAATATTTCAATGATTGTGATATCACCTACGTCACTATTGAACGTCGTGGCAAATCAACAACAATCGTACCACATTTAAAATTAAAAAATATAGATCAAACAGAAACCCTCAAAACATTCCTTGACATCTACGATAGCCTTTCACAATTCACAAAACTATTTGTCGAACAAGAAAAAGAAGTGACTCTCGATGGTGATTGGGCAGATATCAAAGAAACACAAGAAACTGAAGATTTTAAACATTTGAACGAAGATGGCAAATATGGATTTGCACTAGGACACGCTCACGCATTACTAAACAAATACCTCTATAGTCCTTTCTCTAAACTTTTAAAAGACTATGATCTAGACGTCATTAATGACTGGTTCACCTACGTACAATTGAAAAATTAAACAATACTGCAACATATCAACAATTAAAAAGGAAAATTCTATGACATTTCTTAATAACAATATACCATTTTCTATCGACAATTACTCATTAGCTTCATGCAATGATGATTACCTTATCAGACACTTCAATGACCTATCACCTGAAGACCAACAAACGGTCCTAACTTTCCTACATTATATGGAAGAACTCAAAAACAGCACCAATGATTACGACCCCATTAACAGTAACACTGACGCTCAAATTATATTCGTAGATTACACTGATAATGTCGTTAATACACTAACAAACCATATTTTAGCTACATGGGAAGACAATTATCAAGAACAATTAACAACAATTAAAACACTCAACCAACTCTTCAAAAATAATGCCTACAAAACGTTATTTTACAATGCCCTCAAACAAACACCTATTGAGTACCTCATTAAAGAAGACGACAAATTCAAATTAAAACAAGGTGAAACCTATCTTAAACACCTTGAAACAAGCCAACAAGAAAAGACACCAACTATGACACAAACTTACTCAATTGCTATCACTGACGGCGGCTCTATGCCAATTGACATCAAAATCAACCTCACTTTCAAAGAAGCTCTCAAAGAAGCTCTATCACACTTAGAAGATCAAGATATTACCCAAATCTGCAATCTCTATGCTATTTCAACCAAAGACCACAAAGTAGCTCTCACTCGCATTCAAGACATTATTGAAAAACATCTTAAAGAAGATAACGAATTTTACTATGATAACGCCGATAATGACAACACCATTATCAGTATCAATACAAACCCTAAAAACGAACCACTCAATAACATTCATATTGAAGTTGTGGGTTATAATGTCTTTGCCTTTGCTAAACAAGAAAAACTATCACTAAACTGACATATTGAAAGGACTTATTCACATGCACGTATTAGCATTTCACGAAGAAGGTCAATGGCCTTACGCTAACATTTTCCCAACAGCTAAAGATGCTTTTGAAGAAGCACTTAATCAAACCAACATCATTGAACAACAATGTATTGAATATAGTCTTGAAAGCATTCAACTTGATGACATTGAAAACTTCCTTTTAAAAGCCGAAAAAAATTCATGCATCGAACATGGAAACGAGAAAGATGACCGCCCTTGGTTTATCACTGTATCTATTGATGAAAATGGTCATTTAGACATGACAGGCTATTCACAAATTGAAAAAAATTACAATTTTGAGTTCACCATTAAATATCAAAACATCAAAAAGGACTGATCTATGAACTTACGAGAAAAACTCAATGACCTATTACATCATTATCATAAAACAGAAGTAGACATTGAAACCATTTATTATTTTCCAATAAACACCAATCAAGTCTTACAACTAAACATTGCCAAAACCTTAGAACTCTTAGAAAACCTAGAACCTGATGGCACCGATCTTATAAAATTACAATTCAAAGGCAATGATTTTATCATTGAATCCATCAATGTTAATGACGATGATAGCGATTACGGTCACATTGCAGCATTTGAATTTCATTCTTTAACTCACAATACGGATAACGTCATCTACACGCCTGATAGCCTTACAAACACTATTTATGATGAAGACTTTCGTCTACGTGTACCCTTTAAAACAGACGCATACATCAAACGCCAAAAAGAAAAAGAAGAACAACAAAAACAAGCGCAAGAAAAAGCAAATCAAAGAGCCAAAGAAGAACAAATCAACTATTACAACAACAAGCTCACAAGCCTAAAAAACAATCAACTACAAAAACCTGAACGCTTTAGTATCTATCCATCAACCAAAGAAGAACGAAAAGCAGCTAAACTATCAGGCAAACGACTCATTCACGTTCCTCTTTCCTTCGTTACAAAAACAGACGCTAATAACAAACCACATCACGAATTTAAAGACGTCTTAGGTCTTTATTTCTACGAAAAAATTGACTTTGCAGGTTGTGCTATCCCAAATGATTATGATACAGCCTTCAAACCATTCCGATTACAACCTGATAAAGATTTTGATAAACTATGGAAATATCCAACAAGCCATTATTACAAATCCCTCTACAAAGATAAACTTGTCTTCCCTGTTTTTGTCATTAATGAAACAGATCCCGTTTTTCTTTTCGACATCAGAGACAAACTTCAAAACTACTACAATCAACTCAAACCATATTTTGAAATGGAAGAAAAACAATTAGAAGAAAAGTTAAACGAATAAAAAGGAAACCTCAATGACAATTACAATCACAGACGTCGCACGCGCACGCATCGAAGCAAATGCTGAAATCGATTTTGATGATTTCAAAGAGTATCAAAATGACCCCGAAACATTCTTTGTTGACACTATTTGGAATCAAGACCTACCTGGCGAAATTACCAAATCAGAAGGTTATTATATTCGCCACGTACCAACTAATGATTTTATCAAACAAATCAACGACATCAACAACGTTGCCGATTTCATCGAAAATGACATGAATACGTATCTCACTGAACATAAACAGAAAGAAAATTAACATGACAATCACTAAAGAACAATTCGAAACGTTCAATAAACATTTCAACATTATAGAAATCACACATGAAACCGTTCAATCAACAGCTTACCTTGATTTAGAAGAGTTTAATGAATATCAAGATCATCCTGATGATTTCCTTCTAGACACAGATTGGATGCACCATTCAACAGAAATCACATCATCAGACGGCTACCGTATTCAATATATCCCATCTGACGACATCATTAAAGAAATTAGCGACATTAACGACATTGCCGATTTCATTGAAAATGACATGAATACTTATCTCACCGAACAGAAAGGCACATCTAATGACTAATCTTAACGATACCATTGACGTTCTATTCAAACGTATCAACACCCCTCGTGCCATCTTTGACGAAGTCGCTACACGAACCAACCTCATTCCTGTCGCTAAAGAACTTAAAGATCATCCTGACGACATGAAAGCTATCATAAACGCTTTTCATAACTATGAGTATTTTGATAACATGGGGTCGATTGTCAAAAACTTAGGCCTTAAAGACAAATACCCTAAAACCTATCAATTCTTTTGCGAACTATCAAATGAAGAAATCATGGACAGTGATTATTCCATCAAAGGTGAATACTATCCACCAGGAATTTCAGACCTTCAAGAATGGCTTTCCGAACGTCTAGCGAATGTCTCTATGAATTCACCATACGCTAAAGACCCTAATAAATACACACCTTTTGTCTACAGCTGTTATCTCACATCAACTGACGAAGAGAACGGCTTTGATAACGACGGTCTATTTGTTGCTGCTTTAAACGGTGAACATTACGATCACTTCACTATCGATGAAACGGAACTTCCTCTTGTTCGTAATACTTACGACATCATTAAAGCTATCGACAACATCTGTAAAGCCAAACCGCTAGAAACAACAACACTAACAACAAGCACCCTTGCTTATTACAACATTCTAGCTAATCTTGTTTCAAATGACGAAGCACTCGCAGAGTTCGAAATTGACACACTCAAACGTGAACTTAAGAAAGGAAACTAAATATGGGACTTGACATTTATCTCGAAAAATTTGCCAAACCAACCATTGACACAAGCAAAACCTACACATCTGCCGAATTATACGATAAAGATTTATCTTATATCGCTATTGACGATAATAACATCGAAAACCGTCTCCCTCAAGAAATCATCGACAACTATTGCCAAATCGTCACAATCACCGCAGAAGTTATCGATCCTGAAAAACTTCTTCCATATTTCAAAGAAAAATACCCAGATACATACGCAAATATCACAACAGACGACACAAATCTATGCGTTGCAGGGACCGAATCAGCAGACGAAGACGAAATCACGGTAATAATTACAGATTACAATCATACAATCGATAAATTTCACGCATCTGTCACCATCACTAGCCAAAACCAACAATTCGACATCACAAAAACAATTCCTATTCAAGTTTATGTTTATCAAACAGAAGAAGTTGACTATCAACGTAAAGGTCTTAACGAATACGGTTGGTCACTCCTTCCTGAAAACTGTACCTATTCAACCAACTATGACAATCTCGTCGAACTTGTCAATGAAGGTGGACTGTCACATAGCTTCTTAGACAACTGGATTGAAGGTGAAACAGCTCTTATGGCTTGGTGGTAATAAGAAAGGAAATAACATATGTCACTACAAACAGAAGCCCTAAAGTACGCTATCAATCACTTTGATACAATCTGGACGCAATTCATCAAAGAAGCCAAAAAAGATAAAGATTTCTACAATGCAGCCACATTAACGTGGAAAGATAACACATTTAACCTTACCACTGATGAAGATAACGAAATTGTATACGAATACAATAATCGTACAAACGTCATCTTATTTACGCTTTCTTATCAATACAATATCCTCGATACCAATAAAGATGAACATACGATCAAAGTAGAAACACTAAATAGCCTCAAAGATCAACTCAAAACACTCCAACAAGCCGAACAAGAAATTGCTGAAAGCGTTGAACAAATTGTTGTCACTTATCACCACAACGGTGACACATATGACGGCAACACCTTACTAGACGCGCCCTGATTCACCATTAGTAAAGATGATACCGATTATATCAAAACTGTTGATGATAGAATCGCATATTTAACATACGACGGAGCTTTCAAACCAACTACCAAAACCGTATCAATCACCAAAACAGCAAACAAACAACCTATTAGTTTTGATAAATACGACTTTAAGTTTTTAAACAACACTTATATTATCAGCCATTATCAAGATCTATGGAATAAAAATCAACTAATACTCATCCAATTCCTAGAAAATATGGCTGAATTAAAGGCTTGCTATCCTTACAACATCGTCTATGGGGCAGACGCTGATGATTCTACATACGACATTTATTACCGTCAAGGACGTACCATCATTGACGCTGTTGTTGAAAATCTAACAAAAGCACCTAATTCACTAGACGCAAATAACACCCAAGCTCAAATGGCATATATCAACAATGCCTTTCAAGATATTAGAGACACTGATGCTTCAGAACCCCTTCAAGATATCTTCAATAACTTAAACAATCTTATCGCCAACATAACCATCCGTCAAATTGACAATCAAAACGCTATTGATGAATTAGCACAAGACTTTATCAAAAACCTCACGAAGAAAGTACATGAAAACAATAACCCTTTTTCTAGACATTAACAACAACAAACCCTACACTGAAAAAGAGCTACGAAAACTCGCCCCTGATGTACCTGAATCGATGAACCTTGTTGACCTTAGACACAAAATCAACACCGAACAAAAATATTACCATATCATTGATTGTACTATGGCTACGCTCTACGTTGCCGTCCTCATCAACAACGCCTATGGGTATTATCAATAGTCAAAAGGTAGTCAATAGAATCTTTAACGCTTAGTCAGCACACGCACTGAATCTCTGGTTGAAATCCAGCTAAGCGTCTTTTTTATATAAAAAAACCGAAAGGAAACCCAAACTTATGCCAACTACACTCACAATCATCCCTGTAACTATGTGCCAATTTTATAGCTACGTTCTCTCAAAAGAAACAAATGACGGGCGCAACTCCCTTATAACAACAACGATTAACGACAATCAAAACCCTATTGAAACAGCCATTACCCACTTCATCAAAGAAACAGGAAATACAGCTATCAAAGGCTATTTTGAACTCAATCCTATTATTTATGGCGACCATAGCAATAAAGTTGTCGTTCTTTACACCACAAGCACCGACACCTACAATAAAAACTATGGATGGACCAACAGCGACAACATCGACGATTTCTTCCTTCCTGGAAACGATTACACCATTACAGATCCACTTGTCTACACAGCCATGTTACTCCTTAAAGAATACAACATCTTAGATGACAACGAAGAAGACCTCATTGTTCTTGCACACAAAGACCATCCCTTCCACCATTTTGAGATAAATGCAGATACTTATGGAACATCTTATTACTGCTCCGCTCCAACCAAACGTGAACTCAATAGTCTCCTAAAACTTATTGATAAATGGAACCTCACAATTGACGACAGCATTGACGATCGCATCGGCCTCTGCCCAGACAAAGACCCTGATTACGCCATCGCCATCGAATTTAACATTGATAACAGCTACAACCTAACAACCTTCGATTGTTACAATGAAGAAACCAAAAGATTTGATACCTATCAAAAGCTCATCAACTATGCTGACCGTTGGTTCACAGATAAAACGAAAGAAGACTAACCCATGTCCTATCGTCTCTATCTCGACTTTAAAACAAAGGTCAAAACCATTGAAGACCTCACAACCGTTGTCAATCATTTAACCAAAACGAATCACAACTATCAACTATCTTTAGCAAACGATTACCTTATTAAACGTATTCAACAAACAAACCCCTCGAATCCGCCCCTCATTCGCGTCCTAGAAGCCATTAAACACCATAGCCTAGAATTATACTACTGGCCCACTTATCAACTACTAGGTATCCCTCATAACTTCACAACACCTATTCAGAACAAGCTCACAGCTTACTACGACGCAAGCTTTTACTTTCAAAATAGCACTGGCCAAGATTATCCACTAAGCGCCTATAAAGGATTTGAAACCTTGCCCTTTTATCAAGAACTTGTAGGCATAGCGTCTACAGGCAACTTAGAAGACGTTTATGACCGTTTCAGTAACTATTTAGGCATCGACCAGCCAACACAAAACCAACCACTTAAACTAACCATTGATTTCGGTGTCACCGAACCAACCAACCAAGACCTTATCAATTGTCAAAAATTCGCTAATCAACTCAAAGCTAAAGGCTTACTTTAGAAAGGAAATCAACTCATGTATATCAACTCAATGAAAGAAACAAGTGAACCTATTTACCTCACTAAATCAACAGACGGACTCAGCATGATTGCCTACGAACTCGAACGTATCCTCGATGATGAAAACCGAAAAGATCTCCCAGGCAAACACACCAAAGAATTAAAAACCATCCGAGCAGCTATCAACAACGCTAACGGAGACGAGCGACGCATCAACCATTTGTTCAAAACACCAAAACAGCACATTGAACTTAAAAATGGTGCCTTCAAACTCTTTCTTGAAAAAACCGATAACGACCATTTGTGGTTCTACGTCGAATACACAACAACCTACATTGGTTGGCCATCCACAAAAACATATGCCTCTATTATCGAGCACATCAACAATATTGACTAGAAAGACGAACCCAATATCTAAACAATTGGCAACACCATTTAATAGAAAGGAAAACCCATGCCAAATACATTAACCATTCCAACCACAATCACATGGAACAAACTCACCACACGTCCACTGACGAACGAAGAAAAAGAAGAATACGACGAACAATATGGTAACGGTGTTATTGACTTTCATTGGGACGGCCCAACGCCGTATGACGAACAATTTGTTCTCGTATATGCTGAAGGCTGGGACACTGTTGAAATTGACCAATGGGTCAATGATGGCAACGGCTGTTCTGCATTTGATACCAACTATGACGTTGACACCATTTATTGGGCAAACCTCCCTGAGCTACCAAAACCCTTTTAGAAAGGAGACACAATGTCACTTTTATACCGTATGATTACTAAAGATAAATCTTTAGCCGACATCCTTAACGAACACAATCAACCTCAAACGCTTATTGGCGAACCCGAAAAACTCAACGCTCTACTAATTAACAAGGGTTATCAACCTATTGATTTCACTATCGAAGACAATCGACGCGAAAGTCGCTTCGTTGCCTTCCTTGACAAACACTACAACGGTAAACTTAAAGAAACCCTCTACATTGACTACACCGAAAGCCTTTCAGCTGAAGACATGGCTAAATTCGTCAGTCAAGCCATTGAATACAAAATGCCAATCGAAACCCTCGTCAATGACTACATTCTTGAAAACAGCGACTGGTGTCCTGAATTTGACGTCATCCGGGCCTTTATCAAAGCAACCAATCAAAAAGAAGAAGATTTCTTTGATTGCGGACCAACAGACCTTTGTGACTATTACCGTGAACTCTTTACCGAATATGTTGACCTCGACTACGGTACTAAAGACTTACTCAAAAACTCAACACCTGAAGACTTGACCATCTTTTTCGGTGGCTATTGGGATGACGACTACGGCAATATCGAAGAACACTACAATCAAGACAATAAAACCGTCTCAACCCCTGTCGAATGGCTTCTTGAAACACAAGGCTATACCGAAGAAGACCTTCACAATGAAGACAAACGTCAAACGTCCGCATTCCTTACAAGTCTTTACGACGAACTCTACGACATGTCCGACTTGAGTGACTATCAACTCGTTGCTATTCCTGACAGTAACAATTGGAACGCCATCGTAACCCTTTGTCGCAAAGAAAGTGTTATCATCCGTAAGTCAACAACCTTTGGTCTCTTTGATAGCAACAACGGCGGTGGTTCTCTTATGGGTATCACCCTTGAAAAAGACATCTTCGTTGATAACCAAACGCCAATCCACCGCGTGGCTATTCAAGAAGGACGTCAATGGCTTGACTATACACCAAAAGTCGTTTATGGTCTTAACCATGACCATTTCCACGGTCATGACTTGGACGTCCAAGACGAATTACCTCTTCTAGACAACGTTCTAGAAACGCTCAAAGACCATGGGATTGATACCTCAAAACTTAACATCATTGAAGAAAAGGACTGATTTATGAAAACTCATAACATCTCAATCACAGAAGTGCTCAAAACAACCGTTGAAACCCAAGCTGAAACACTCGAAGAAGCTATTCAAAATGTCGAAAACCGATACCGCGACCAAGAAATTATCCTAACCGCTGATGATTTCACAGGTCAAGTCACTTTTGAAGAAGAAAAACAAACAGAAAAAGAAAACACTATGCTTACACTTACATTTAAAAACAACGACGTTCTCACTATCCCTGAATCAGCTATTGCCGATTTCCGAGCTCTCAGTATCACAAGCACCCTCCGTTTTAAACATGGTCATTGGGTTCCAAACAGTATCGCAAAAGCTGTTTCAATGAACCTCTACGTTGACCAACTCAAACAACTCAAAACCATGGTCAATAGCGCTGCGCCTACAAGCAACAAAACAGCGTTAGACAATCTCCTTGACGGCAACTACCAAATCAGCTCGTTCCAACATGATAACGACCAACCAATTTACGTCACATGGCAAACAACTGATAACGATGAAAGCATCAACAAAAACCAATCAATCACAAAAGGAAAAACACCAAATGGCGAAGTTCTCCAAATTACAATTGTGAATGAAAACGCCTAACACCGAAAGGAACAACTTATGCCAGTCTATCAAGTTACAAGAACAATTACAACAACAGACGCCATCTACATCCCTCAAGACGCAAAATCAATCATTGCAACAAATAGCCCAATCAAAACCAAGAAGCTCGACAATAACTTACTAGACGCTCTCGAAGAAAGCTACATCAGCTTCCAAGACTTTCTCGAGGAAGCCCACAACACACACGTCACAAAAGCGCAAAAGGATCGATTCTTCGACCTCCTTGAATATAACATCCGCGATTACAATACCGCCGATGATAGCATTGACGTCTTTACAACACTCACAACTCACCATGAAAAACAAGACCAAAAAGACATCACCATTCTTGAAATCACACAACGTTTACGTGGTCAGTCAAAAATCGAATGTAACTTCTTCATCACACTCCTAGACAAATACGAAGTCAATGAAGGTTTTGGTATCTAACTTACGGAAACATAAGACTTAAAACCTTATGTTTTCTTTTTTAATCTAAACGAAAGGAAACGCTACCGTTATGACTACTTTCAAAGATATTTATCCACAAGACATTCTCGACCTTATTGATAACGAGGACTTCAATAACACAGAACTCAAAAGCCCGATGATTAAACCTCAGCAAATTGCTGACATCTTAGATATCACCTATAACAAAGACCTAAGCACTGAATTTGACACAGACGCTCGTCAAATCAAACCGCATACAAATGATAGTTTCACAACCAATCGTCGAAAAGACATGCGCTCCATCGCCTATATCTTGCTAAAAACACCCACAAACTACAAAAACATTCGCGGCAACAACTGGCAAGCGCGTATCGACATGTATGATAGAGCCTCCTACCATCTCATCAATGAACTACTCATGCCTGAAAAACTGCTCAAACGTCTCATTATAGAAAAACAAGTACCGCAATACAGTATTACGCACCGCACCAACCCCAAAACAGGCGTCGAAGAAGCCGAAGTTCGAGAATATGAACCAAGCTACCATTACATCCTAACTGAAGTTGCTGAAATCCTACAAGTCAGCTACAGCCAACTCGAATACCGCTTACAAAGCCTTGGAATGATTAGTCAATAGAAAGGGACAATAACGCATGCCAAACACTAACGAGTTAGAAACGCCTGAAGATAAACTCAAAGCTATCCAACAGCAAATTGCTATCTACCAGCAACAAGCCAAAGAACTTGAAGACCAAATCGCTCATGAATCGAATGAAACACGTCAACGCTTTACGGAAATCTATCAAGACCTCACATACTTTGCAAAAAATATCAACGGTTTGAGTGTCAAACTTGACACGCACAATGATATCGTCATCACATACGGCAAAGGCATTAAAGACGTCTTCGTTTATTACTACCGTTACAAAAACGATTTCCCTGAAAAGACAACAGACAACGTCAAAGAAGAACTCACAACCGCCATTGCTATTGCTGACCAATTATATGGAAAAATTGAGTTCAAAAAGACTTACGAATCTAAAGCTCTTTTCAATCCTATCAAGCTTTCAGATAATGGCATCATTGTATCATTCGACAAACAAACAGACGACACTTTCACCGTCAAAGCCGAAAAGACCAAACACACTTACGGCGACGGCTTTATTGTCGCCCTCAATAGCACAACAACTCTTAAAACATACAACGACGTCGAAAACGATTGCGTTAGTCAGACCATTTGTGACACCCGCATTATGACCAACTTCAGCCAACTCCATCCGCTTATTAAAGACGTGATCCGCAACATTGATAGTTATCAAAACAAAACCATCGACTAGAAGGGAAACACTACTGCTATTATGATAGATTACCTAAAATCACTAGGCGAAGGTGTGCCACCCGACGAGATAGAAACCTATTTCACTATGCACCTAATATTGATTATAACAATTGGTTTCGCCATAAAACTCATAGTAGAAACGGTCGTCGACAGCTTAAGCAAATGCCTAAAACGTCTGAAACACCGAAAATAATCACACAGAAAGGCGATACACTATGTATATTGACCCTGACATCTACCGCCCAATCGCTACAAAACTTCATCAAGAGCTCAAACCAACTGTTCCCATTGATATCGTAGCGCTCATTCGTTCATTCTCAGACATTATAACCGTAACGGTCGATAAGCTACCTGACAAACTCCTAGTCACTTACGACAACAATATTTACACGTTCACCGTTATCGACAACCCAACACCTAAAGAACGTTTTCGAATGACCGTCGACTTAGCCCACATCCTACTTGGTCACGTCGCAAATACCTATAACCTCTATCGTAAGAACGCTAACGAACTTATGTTCGAAGCCAATACCTTAGGTGCAGCTATCCTTTGCCCTGAAGACGACTTCCGAAACGTCGTTTTCGATTATACGAACGACAATGACTACGCCGATATGGAACAAGTTGCCAAACACTTTAATATTCCATTGTCTGTTGCGAAAACATTCGGACGTCAACTAAACCTCATCCAATCATAGAAAGAAGACCACTCATGACTCTAATCGCTGAAATCCACTTCACCATGACCAAACCCGACACCGACCCAAACGACGTCACAAAAGCCCTCCGTATGTATTTTGACGATAACGACCTCTGGCATGACCCGCAACTCATCATGTGCGGACTTACATCACCCACGCAGTGGCCTATGAGCCCTACTGGTGATAAACCTAAAATAACCCTCGACCGAGAAGGAAACGCTTATAAGTTGGCTATTGTTTGTGATTACGAACAAGGAAACTACGGCCTTGGTTTTGACCTACCGACCTTTGCTGACCGTTTGTTTTGGGTCTTAGATACATCACCGGCTATTAAAATAACGGTAGAGTCACTCGTTATTGACAAAGATAAATCATACGTTATCTATGAAACCGATGATATCAAACCAACCGTCCTACACTATCTTGACAAATACCTATACGGAACAGACGCTGACCTCGTAGACGCACCTTATAACGACTTTACTGAAGGCTCACGCCTCTACACCATCGAAGAAGCCAATGAACGCATTGACGGTCAATATATTTCAGATTATGACGGCGATGGCTCTTTACTACGTCAAGACGAAAACGGTAATTGGTTCAAATCACGTCTAACGGTCTCAGCTAACTATCCCATTCCATCATACGCCAAAGAGCACTATACGCATTTCATTTGGTTCAACAAATAAGAAAGGACTACTCATGAACCTCAAACAGCAATTAAACTACCTAAATGACAGTGACTATAACACTACTCACCTTCGCGAAAAACTCAAAGCCTTATTCCAATCCCAACGAAACTATGACGTCTTCAGGCAAGGTCTCGAAAACAATTGTTATGTCAACACAAAAACCACTGTCTCTATCAGTGCGCTCTGTAACCTACAAGTCAAAAACCGTCAACAAGCAGGGACGACCGTCAAACAATTTGTCTTCACCATCACAGACAACTATCCCGAAGACAAAATGCTACACGTGAAAATCACTATGGAATATGCCTACAAAGGTGGTGTAGATTGTTACATTAACCAAAATGACAGACATCTCGATAACAATGACATCATCGAATGTTTCAAAGATTGTTTCGGTTTTTAAGACGAAAGGAGGCTAACCCATGACCATAGACAACACTTTCGGAAACTACTTAAAAACCCGCCAAGCGCTCTTTGAAGAACGCTTCAACCAAGCCGTTAATTATCTCAATAGCGTCTACCCAGGTGTCTGTATCGTCATTTACAAATCTGTTAACCAAATGGGCAATGACGAACCAATCGTAGACAAATCATGCGTCCGTATCGGTGTTATCGAATATTCAAATATATCACACAAACCGTATCTCCAGTATTATGACTCAATTAACGTCGCCCAAACTTACGACAACTTTATCGTTGATTTGAACCATGGCATCCAGTATGCACTCAGACACATCAGACACAACTAACGAAAGGACGTCCACGTATGACAAAACTATCATATTTCGAAGCCCTTCCAAAAGAGTTACAACAAAAATTCAAGAACGCTAATGTCATTATTTCAGACATCAAAATCGACCCTGAAACTGACGCCGTTCCTATTGAAAAAATTGCTGACCGTCTAAATCTCATTCCAAATTATACTGAAAATGAATATGGCAACAACACCATCAAGTTAAACGTTTTGATGAGCCATGAAAATGAACGATTTGCTATCGCAAAAGCCATCGCCAATCGTATTTTCAACAGAAAAGAAATCGTCACCAATCTGTTAAAAGAAATTGAAAATAACGAAGCTTTCGAAAATGAAATCGCCGAATATCAAGAACTTATCAAGAGAAAAATAAGATGGGCAAACAACGCTGACGCTAGACAGCTTCTCCTACCAGACAAAATCTTCTCACTCGCACTTGAACACACAAAGCAAAAATCTATAAACAAAAAACAACTCATCCACAAACTCGCCAAACAGTTCCAAGTGACGCCTTTTCTTATTGAACAAGAACTACAAACACGTGACCAAAAAAATTAACATCATTGTTTCAAACGTTATACCCATCTCATAGAAAGGAATAACCATGCCACTTTATGCCCACATTAAAACTGACCGTGTTGACTGTTGGTTTCGCATCCTAGACAAAAACGTCATTTTTAACGACGAAACCGACGAAAACATCAAAGCTGAAGACCTTGCCTTCATGTACGATCTTGAAGATTGGCAAGTAACCGTCCTCACACAACACCTAACAAACTCACCAGACCTTCTCAAAAACATGTTAGGCCAATACCCTACGCCTGCTGAAACACTCATGAAACAAGCTGTCCTTTATGTTAATAAAGTCGGTGGTTATTACCCCGACCCAACAGACGAAATCGTTGCTATTGAAGAACACCCACAACGTCCGCTTGAAAACAACGAAGGCTTCACGGGTTGGCTAGACAGCTCTGGTCATTTTTACGAATGCATCTACGGTACCCACAAAAACGTCGCTTTCAACCGTGATATTACTGACGACAAAACAGCTATTTATTTCACTTGTGCAGTCTCTCCAATCACAAACAAGCATGTAGATTGTGCCAAGCTTGGTATCAAAGAACCAACAAACGCACAACGTAGGTGGCTAAAAACATATAAACATCAACTCTCATCAACCCAACGCAAAAACCTAACCAACTATCTATAGAAAGAAAAATATTACAGTAATTCCTTTACTTTTGACCTCAAAAAACATAAAATAAAACAAAAAAGGAAAAACAAACTCATGACATTTAAAAAAACACTAACACTAACAACATTAAGTCTTCTATTATCAACACCCGTTTTAACACACGCTGATATCCAAACAGACACCATCAACGAACTATGGGGAAAACCAACCCTTGTCTATGGCGCAGGTTTATCTGACAATGAAGTCCTTCAAACCAACAAAGCTTTCCATATCACAAACATTGATAACGTCAATCGTCAAGTTAACTCTGGCGATGATTTTAACACCTACCTTAATCAACCAGGTGTCTCTGACAATTCCCTTTTCTCATCAGTTCTTGTTCAAAAACAAAACAAAGGAAAAGGTGTCACTGTCGATATCAAAACTCCACAAAACATTACACAAGTCACAGAAAGCCAATATGCTAACGCTGCTATCACCGCAGGTGCTACAGACGTAGCCATTGATGTCGCATCTGTCAAAAAAGTTACAGGCGAATCAGCTCTTGTCGGTGTCTATAAGGCTCTCTCTGCAAACGGTGTAGCTATCGACAACACACGAACCCAAGCGGCTAGCCAAGAACTAAATACTGTTAATAATATTGCTGAAAATCACAAAGACCAATCTAATTTTGATCCTAAAGCGCTTGACCTTGCAACCGCACAAATCAAAAAAGACCTTGCTGATTATAAAGATAAAAACGGCACAACCGCTTCCAATACAGATGTCCAAAACATCATCAAAAAAGCCTTATCTGACAATAATATTGGTGATATTCTATCAAATAACGAAATCAATAACCTCGTATCATTTGCCAATGTCTATCAAAATTCATCAGCTATCGACTCTAAAGAAGTCACCAAACAGCTTGAAGATTTTAGTAAAAACACTTACGACAAACTTTCTTCAAAATTCAAAAATGCCATCAATCCTGAAGAAAGTAAAAACATCCTTCAAAACATCCTTACAAGTATTCAAAACTTCTTCGTCAACATCTGGAACGCCTTAACAGGAAAGGAATAATTATGGCAGACTTCTTCACAACCATCAACACCTTCCTCGCAAATTTTATTGGAAGCTTTAATCCTGATGATGCTTTCCTTATCTATCTAGCCCTCATAGTTGCTCTATTTATTTGTAGCATACTGATAAAAGGAAATACAGATAATCCAAATATCTATTTTTTAAGTGTCGCAGTCATTCCATGCATGTTTCTTCTAATAGGTCTTATGACAAGAGATAACGACGCCACACCTTATCACATTAACGCTCATACAAGCAATCTCACAACACGCTTTAAAAAATCAGATAACTACACCGCATCATTATCAGAGTTCAACACAAACAATCCCATTATGACGCTTAATAGTTACACTGACAAACCAGAAATCAAAGCCAAAGACCTCCCTGTACATAGTAGTGCCAATGAGGCCACCGTTTATTTCAAGATAAACGGCTCTCCTGCAGGAAAAGAAACCTACATCCTTCCAATTATCGTTGAAAATTTTACATCTGAAGACGCTCGTATCTACAAAACACGGCTCACTCCTGAAATCACTAAAATTGAAGAAAACAACCTAAACATCACCATAACATCAAACAACCTCAAAAAAGAAAAGACTGTCAAATCAGCCGTTATCTATGTTACCTACAACGTTACCGACAAAGATAAAGAAATGATTCAAGAAGAAAAAAATCGTCAAACTAACCAAGCCTCAAATACAAACGCACGTGACGAACTTCGTCGCATCGTCAATGACGACAGCTATTGGAAATAATCAAAAATAACTTTTTATTTTTGATTTCTCCGCTTTTGCTAACGCAAAAGCGGCTTTCTTGAACGTACGCCAATTTCCCTTGGAAATTGGCTTTTTTGTTTTATTAAAAAAACAGCCCATACGGACTGTTTCAATCAACGTTTCAACGTCAAGGATTCTGTTTTAGACAAAGTTTCAAGAGCTTTATCTAAAACTTCAACAGGGCGTTCAAATTCATGTGTATAGGACATAGAATTAGCAATATCGTATAGAAATTCTTCTTCGTTTGAAAATGGTGCCAATCCCGACTCCCTAAACTCATCAACAGCGGCACAAATCAAACGCATCCGATTATAATATTGCTGACGCGATTTCTCACGATTTTCCTCACCAACACTACGTTCAGGAAGGGTCATCAAGGCAGGTTTTTTTGTCGCAAGCGTTTGACCATCAAGACCTTCCAACACATCACGATCCAAATAAAGTGTATCTTGTTTAACGTCTTTAGCCAACTCGTTTAACGCATTAACATAACGATCATCTAAGTCATCAAAAGACAAGACACGTGGACCAAATTGCGTCAACAGATGCATCTCTTTTTCTTTCATTTGTGCAACACCGTCTAGTTGAAAGCCTTTTTCCAAAAACAATACTTTTGCATCTGAAAAATCAGTTTTTCCCATTACAATACCCCATCATTCTTTCCTTTTTTATTATCAAACTCAGGCGTATAACGCACGCTTGAATGTCCTTGATAGGTTTGTAAACTCAACTTACCAGTTACCGTCATCTCATTTCCTGACTTAGCCGTAAAGGTAATGGTCACATACTCATCACGGAACAATTTTTCCATTTCTTCATCACTGAAGCGATAATCTGCAAAAAGTCGTTTCACCGATACCTCTTTACCGTGCCACATACCACGAACATAATCAGGATTATCAGGACGTTCCGCTTTAAAACCAACATAACGAATTTCACGTTTATCATCCGTAATAAAGACCTGATCCATCAATTTCCCTGTAATTGGTATCGTGTCTCCATTAGGAGCCGTAAACTGGAAGGTAATCTTTTCATCACGAAGCAAGGCTTGGTTTTCGGCATCCGTAAATACATGCGAACCATATTTACCCTTATATGAAATCTCACGACCTTGCCATGTTCCAAAAATGTAGCCTGATTTATTCGTCACCTTAAACCCAAGATATTCAATCGATTCATTCTTATCATTAACAAAAGTTTGAAGCATCAATTTACCAGTAACCTCAGTCGAATCCCCATTATCAGAATGCATCACAAAGGTAATCTCTTCACCTTTTTGCAATTTGTCATTCTCAAGTTTGGTGAATTCATGAGACCCATAAGAACCTTTATAGGACATTTGTTTACCATCCCATTCACAAGGAATACGACCAGCTTTAAGCGCACGTACAAGCACAATACCCTTGCGGACATTACCCTCATACTCATTATCACCGATACGAACAACAAAGGTCATCTTTTCTTTCTTCTTCGTTACACCATCAAAAGAAATTTCTTCATCAGCCAACAATTTTTCAAATTCACCTGTTGTAAATTCATGACCTGCAAACACACGAGGAAGTGTAATGCGTTCCCCATGATACTCAGCCACGTACGAACGATTCACAGACAAATCAGACGCGTCAACTTTAGCTGTTTTCATCGTCATGACATCTTCATCAAGAAGTTCCAAAATCTTTTGGCGAACAGCGTCTAAGTCAGCTTCTGAATGAATATCATCAAGAGCATTAATGAAAATATGACGTCCTTCAACAGTCACAAACGACAATTGTTCCGCAAAACGAGCCGAAATAACACCAAGTGGTGTCAAGGTCAACTTACCTTTCGTTTCAACCAAGGCTTGACGATCACCGTTAGACGCAACCATACGGTCAAGCGTAGGCACACGTGTCGCAGGCGTACCAATATTCTCACGTTCAAGAAGATCAGCCAACCATTTACGTGTCGGTGCCGTAGGTTTTTTAGACTTAACTTCGTGACCATACAAAGTCGCACGAGAATTCACATCAGGCAAAGTCGTTGCCACATCACTCACGTCTGCTTCAGCATCCAGACCACCTTGTTTGGTTACAAGACGAAGTGACCCTATAAATGGATAAGGCGTATCTGTCGTTTCATACTTATATTGCATGTATTCCGTATCTTCTAAAAACATGGCCACATAAGCTTCACAAATTACACGATAAAGCGCAGACGCACCTTTACCAAATTGTTTATCTAGTTCAAGCAAATCTTTAGGCACTTTAGATCCAAAACGTAAAGCCCCGTGAGAAATCTTAGAATTTTCTTTTTCCTTATCCGTCTTAGGCGTTGGGACAACGTGTGTCTTGAAACGTGCTTGACGATGGGTAAACAATTCTTTAGGCAACTCAAGAAGTGCTAAAACCTCATCCAACTTACCTAAACTCTTATCAAACTCTTCTTCCATAACCATACGCGCATCAGGACGAGGATAAGACAAATACTTATTATCATACATGGCTTGAATCAATGGCAAGACATCAGACCCTGAAATGCCAATCTTAGCAGCTTCACCTGAAATCGAGTCAAGCGTATGCGGTTTCCCAGGCGCTGAAGACACAGGTTTTTTAGAAACCAAACGAACTGCTGATGTTTCAGGTAATGACACACTTGCCTTCCATGTCGCCTCATCAGGATATTGATCTTCACCCTTATGCGTCAATGACAAATCCCCAAATTTATAACGCGATTCATAAACCGAAGATGGTTTATATTGACGAATCGCTTCTAATTGTTTATACACCGAAAGAAGCATTACCGATTGCAAACCACCGATACGTGGCGCACTAATACGATACCCATCTTCTGACAATGATTTCGCAGCCAAACGTGTCAAAGATTGAGACATAAAGTCCATTTCTTGACGCACTTTTGCACGCAAATAAGGAATATGATTACGGGTAATTGGACGTAAATGAGACATCGAATATTGAATATCGGCTTCTTCTTCAGAGGCATGTTCATCACGCATAATAGGCCCATTATAGTTAAGAATATCTAAAATTTCCATACCAATAAGATCCCCGTTACCTGAAGAATCTCGGTCAGTTGCCACAACAGGAACATACCCATTATCCAAATACGTCTTAATATTCATCACAACATCACGTTTAGCAGCCGAAATGAAAACCTTTTTCTTAAAATCAAAATCATCATAAGACCAAGGCAAAACGTCAACGTCTCGAAAGCCCCCAATCTTATCTTCACAACCTGCCTTAGCCACTTTAATAGGCTCAGGCAAAGTCATGGTATGCCCATTCAAAGGCAAGGACAATACATACTCACTACCGTCAGGCAATGTTCCTTCTGTACCACCCAAAGCACGCGCAAAATTCTCACGTGCCGACTTTTTTTCAACAATAACAATATACTTTGTCATGAATGGAATAAATCCTTTCTAATCATCTTAAATTACATAACTATTATCTCAAAAAACCGCCTATTTTTCAAACACCGATTTTTCAATCGACAAATATACCAAAATTTGTTAAGCTAGAATCATAAAACAATTGAAAGGAAGGTTTGTCATGTTTAAAAAACTAACAACCTTATCACTTTGTAGTTTAGCTTTATTAACAGCCTCACACGCACACGCAGACAGTCCTTTAGAAAACGCTAAAAAAGCTGTTGCTGATGCCAAAGCGCTCATCACAAACGCAGAACAAGAGGTTACAAACGCAAACAATATTACGGTTGACGCCAATACAAAAATAGAAAAAGAAGAAAAAACAAACGAAAAAGCAAAAGAAATTGACCTTCTAAAAACAAGTCTAGATAAAACAAAAAATAGCCTTAAAGAAAAGAAAACAAAACCTTTAACCTATCAAAAGAATGCTCAAAAAGCTCAGTTACTCACTTTAGAAAGTCAAAAAGAAACTTTCTTTAAACAATTAAATGCCTTAACGCAAAAAGAAACAGACAAAAACAAAGCTGTAAATGATGCAACCAACAAACTCACAAACGCCAAAGCAACCCTTTCAGAAAAAGAAAACGCCTTAGCTTCTGTTCAAGCAAATCTTGCCAATTACGCCATCAATAGCGTTGACACCTCCTTCTTATCTGAAGAAGATCAAGCCCTCTTCAACAAAGTTAAAGACAACAACGACGAAGGCACAACCCACATGCCAACACATGCCCGCCAAGTTCGTAATTTCTTAAAAGCAAAATTCAATATTGCTGAAGTTGGTGGCTACCGTGCAGGTGATGATGACGGTACAGGACATGGCCACGGTTCAGGACTATCAGCTGACTTTATGGTCGATAAAGCAACAGGAGACAAACTCTCAGCCTACGTCGCTAAAAACATGAAAGCTTTAGGTGTCTACTATCAAATCTGGGAACAACGCTACTACATGGCTCAAAACAATATTTATGGCCCTGCAAATACATGGAACCTCATGCCAGACCGAGGTAGCGCAACCGCCAACCACTACGACCATGTTCACATTTCATTCAATAACTAAAAAAACTATCTCACGTGAGATAGTTTTATTATTTAGAACTTGTTTCCTCAGATTTTGTTTCTTCAGAACTTGTTTCCTCAGATTTTGTTTCATTAGTTTCTTCAGTTTCTTCAGACGTTATTTCATCAGTAACTTTTTCTCGTGCAAAAAACATCGGTTCCTCTGTTTCTTTAAGCACACGATAAAAACATAACACTTTATAACGATACGTTGCATGACCAAACATCAACGCAAAGATATCAATCAAAAGAACAAAAATAGTCAAAAACAAAATAACAAGATACCAAATCACATTAACTGTCAAAAACGCACCAAAGGCATTTTCTACAGAAATGCCTGTAAAATACGTTCCACACACTTTCAAAAAGCTTTCAACAGTCAATCCCGATGGTTTAAGCACATTTAAAAACGAAACAAAGAGCAAAATCGCTACAAAGGCCTCTGTTAATCGGAACCATAAACGTGCTAAAAAATGAAAAGGAAGATAAAAGAAACGACAAACCGTTCGCCACAAACTAAATTTTAAATCAATCATCAGTCGATCCAAAGCCTCCTTTACGAACATCACCTTCGACATCATCATCCGCCATCAAAAACGGCATAAACACTGCTTGACAAATGACATCACCACGTTTAATATGCACCACCTTGTCACTAATATTTTTAAATTGTGCCATAATAAGACCTTCATTACCAGAATTATTATAGTAATCACTATCAATAACACCAACCGAATTAATTAAGACAATGCCGCGTTTACGAGGATTACTTGAACGATCAAACAAATAAAGCACTTCTTCAGTACCCATATAGGCTTTAACACCTGTCGGAACAAGTGCAATACTTCCAGGGGAAATATGCATATCTTTACTTGCTTTCAAATCATAACCTGCTGCATGACGCGTTGCACGTTTTGGAAGAAGTGTCACATCATTCTCCGTCGATACCAATTCAAAACCACGTTGTTTCATAAAAAAATAAACCTACTTTCATAAGAGATAATTCTAGTATATCACATTAGTTATTCGTTGTCTCTGTAGAACCAGACGACGATTCTGTAACTGTTCGAGATACATCAGTTGACGATGGCGTTGTTTCTACAGAAGACGATTCTGAAGGTACCGTCGATGAACTAACCACACTTGAACTTGGTACAACACTTGAATGTGTTGGTACCGACGACTCATGAGGTGCTACTACCGACGCCTTAGATTCAGAAGACACCACAGATGACGGTAATGACGTATGAACTTCTTTCACAATAGTTGTCTTTGTTGGCTTTTCAGGAACCTTTTTATTTCCCCCTGACATAAAGGTCATAATCGTAATAGAAGCAGTAATAATCCCAAGCGCTGACCCGATAAACGCTAAGGTTTTCTGAGTGGCAGATAGTCCTTTTTTAATCGTTTTTTTAACCGATGGCGTCTCTTCTTTTGAACGACGCGACAATAATTCATTAGCCAAAATGAAAACTCCTTTAACTATTTTTTTCGTAACAATAGTGTAACAAAAAACCCTCAATAACACAAGAATAAACAGCAGGTCACATTTAATTTTCCCTTTAATCTAACTCATCAATGTGCTATAATAAAGATACAAAAAAACAAACGAGGTTTAAAACTATGAAACAACTCACACGAGATACCGACAATAAAATGATTGCAGGTGTTTGCTCAGGTATCGCCAACTATCTCAATGTCGACCCGACCGTCATTCGCTTACTCTGGGCCATCGCCATCTGTTTCTTTGGTACAGGTGCACTCCTTTACCTTATCGCATGGATTATCATCCCTGAAAAGCCAAAATATTAATAAGAGAAACGTATGACTACTATCTTAAGTTATTATCTCATCGCCTATAGCCTCATGTTATATGTCGCTATGCTTAATTTTACACAAACCAGTGTCATCAACTTCATCCTTTTTGAAAAAGCCAACGAAAACCCATGGAAAGCCTTCATTCCTTATTATGGCAACTTCGTTCAACACAAATTAACCTTTGGAAATAAAAACAAATGGTTTTGGTTCTTTAATCTACTTATGCCAAATCTTTATGACAGTTACACCAATTATAAATGGGCACGCGCATGGGAACAATCAAGAGGCTTTTCAATCTTCTACATTTTCCTTCCCCTTATTTGTGGCCTGTTAATCATTATTCAAGACAAACCATTAACCCCACAAAAACATTTTCTGAACACTTAAAAAAAGAGACACTATCGTCTCTTTTTTATTAATCTTCAGTCGCCATAGCGATACGTTTTTTCTCATTAAAGGCTTCTTTAAAAGCACCTGATGACATTTCATACAAATCAAGAACAGCATCACGATTAAGACCTGATTTAAAAATAAAGCTATTAGCAGGCTCACCTGTATGATCTTTAGCCATATAATTACCAATTGGCATACCACTAAAGACAACCTTATAGTTATCAGGCATTTCAGGATTTTCATGCAAATCAAATTCAGACAATGACACTTTACCCATAAGCATATCATGACACAAATCAGCAACAGCTTGACCTGTATACGGATTATCAAAGGCATCAAAGACATAGTCACGAACTTCTTTCTTCGTCCAACCTTCACGTTTAGCTTCTTCAAAGACATCACGTTTTTCAACCTCTAACTTTTCAGGTTCAGGATACTTAGCAACAAAAGCTTTCAAAAACTCTTGAACCGCTTTAATTTCAAAACCAAAGGCGCCATCCGCTTGTTTATCACGGAAAATCATCGTTACTTCATTCAATTGAGGATCCATCAAACAACGAAGCAAACCTTCTTTAAGCATTTGAATCTTCGATTGACGAAGCGCATCATCACCTTTATAATCCCCTCGACCAATCGCATTGAAATTATCCAACAATTCACGAGACACTTGCCAATACTCAACAGGCTTACTTTGTGTTGTATATGAAATACCATTTTCACGATTATATTCATCATAAACAGCATTCATGATATACTCAGACAACTCTGCCGAATATTCATCAAGTTTAATCCCTGCTTTATTAGCAGCCAAAAGAGCATCTTCTTTAATGGTTTGTGCAATCTTCGCATGAGCCACACGTGCTTTTACAAGAGCTTCCCCATCAATGGTAGCAAGTGAGTCAGAACCACGGAAACGATTAGCTGTTGTTGGCAAGGTTGATTTCGTATACTTACCTGCAACAGGTTGAGGCAAGCGTCCATGAAGACCTGCAGCCATTGGTGTAATCGTATCCAACTTATTCACAATCGGCATACCTGTTTGAGAGAAGACCGCACCATTACCTGGATTCTTACCTGGCAAGAATAGCAAATCGTTAACTTTAATGGTTGACGTTTCTTCATTATTGATATTATAACCAATACCAGCTTCCCCTGGCGTAATCACATCACTTGGACGACGTGTCACATTCTTACCATTAACACGTACTTCATGACGAATACCTGAGTTATAAATCAAATCTTCAATCAACTCTTTGTCATTTGATTTAAGGAATACCGTATAAGCTGAATTGGCACGAATAACCGCTTCAACGGCTTCCCCATAAATATCACGCAACTGTTGATAAGCTTGAAGAACGAAGGTCAATTGCAAATCTTGTCCAAGAGCAATAGACGTAATCGTATCCAAGTTAGCAATCCCACGTTCTCCATCACGAATATTACCCAACTCTTCAAGCATCACATGAAGACCAACAATCGGTTTACCTGCTGATTTTGTCGTGTAAGCCAAATCATAAAACTCATTAACCAATTGAGAGAAAATTGTAAGAACGTGTTTTTGATAGTGTTGCAAATGAGGCGGTACAACGGCAAACATAAACTTAGGACGTTCACTATAAAAGACCTGCGTCATATCAATAACTGGTGATTGTTGTTGCACAAATGACTTAGTCAAGGCATCATACTTCGTATCTTCAAATTGAGACACCCCATCAACAAAACGGTCACCTTCTTTTTGCATCTCAATCAAGACACCATCTTTAACAATCAAGTCATTCGTAATTTCATCACGAACATAAGCCACTTGACCACGTTTACGATAGCCTTTAATAAAGCGGAAATAAAAACGGGCGACACGTGTTCCTGATGTTGAAACATCAAGTGTCAAATAAGTTGTACGATTTGGATATTTCCCAACAATATGAAGCCAAGACCAACCTGCCATCGACACATTTTCAATATGTCCATACTTTTCAACATCCATTGGTTTTGTAAATTCAGCGTCTTCATAAGCTGTCCATGTCGTATTCGCATTGGCAAATCCATAACGACTGACATAATTCTTATCAAAACGAACCCCAATACGACGAGGGAATCCAACCCCTGATACGTCAAAGCTATCAGACAAGCCACCTGACATCAAGGCAATGGTTGTTGGATCATCGTAAACAGAAAGACCTGTTAACAAAGTTGCATAAATAGACGCAACCGTTTGTTCTGCCCCAGAAATCTGTTTAATGGCATTGTTTGCAGTGATAGACTTAACACGCAACTCATTACGAGGAAGCATGGACATAGCTTCAAACACAAGCGTCAACAAATCTTTTTTATCTTCAGGAGGAAGTGTTGGGTCAACATTAATAAAATTAAGGTCCGTTGACACTTTGGCTGCCAATTCCCCCAAAAGCACATAAACCGAATACATCGAAATCTTAGAATAAATGTCTTCAACTTGTTCATCAACAATCTCTTGAGGAATGTTATCACGATAGCCCACATAACGCACATACTTTTCTTGTTCAATCAAATAATCAAACAACAAATAAACAATACGACGAAGCATGTTCCCTGCGGCAGGATTCCAAATTTCACCATTATCTGGGAACAACATGGCAACAATGGCATCAATCATCCCCACGGCTTTAGTAACATCATTACGACGAAACTCTTGAAGCGCATTAATCAAGGGATTGAAAACGTTAGAAAGGTTCGGCACCATCAGATTAAATTGTACCACCTCAAACCCTGCTTTCGTGGCAGGATAATAAAACTTACGAAGCAATTCCATTTTAGGGTCTGTCGTAAAAATATTCCATGGATTATCTGCTCGAATCCACAAATCAAAGATAACTTCGATATAGGTTTGTCCTTTACCACCACGAGTAATGGCAATCAAGATAACATTAACAGGGGCGTCATCATAAAAATAAACTCCTGCTGGACGTTGTGTGTTCCAATCAAGCGGATGGAAATTGGCATTAATGAAATCCGCAAGCGTATCATAAGGGTCATTCTTACGTTGGAAACCACCCACACGACGTTTACCATCGCCACCTTCACGACGAGGAATCAGTGGATTATAATCATAATCAAGACCAGAATACCATCTTTGATATTCAGCAGGAACATCACTCATGTCATACAACATTTCCCCAAAATCATGATCGAACATTGGCACTTTTTCTTTAACAACATCCCCATTGATGTCCTTCTTAACAAAACCATCAACCGTCTTATCATAAACAGGCATCATGATTTTCTTAATCCCATCATTTTTCATCATAATGTGACTAGCCAATACCATAACCGTCCCATCATAACCAAGACCCGCATCAGGGGCTACACGAAAATCAGACACCAAATGGTCAATTTGACGTAAGAATGCTTCATTATCAAACGTTGTCAAATCATCGTTAATGTATTGTGTATTGTTCTGTTCCCAGACGACTTTCATTTTCCATCTAAACAGACCCCACAAAGGGAAGAAAAGAACAAACATCAAAAACAACGTCTGAGGAATGCCCCCATAATTATGGAAGAAGCCCTGATCCTTGCCATGAAGATTAGCTGTCATCTCCCTAAGCCCCTGAATCAAAAGACCAAACACAATAACAACGGCAGCCGCAGCCACAATAGAGCCTTGTTGATAAATCTTACGAGATTGAGGTCCAATCGGTTTCTTACGAGCTGTTTCAGCTTCTAAATCGACTTCCTTTTTCTTCTTAAAACCATCAACCGTTTTACGTGCATAAGCACGCTCCATCTCACGTTTACTTCGACGACCCAAAAACAATTTTTTAGCATTTGAAACCGTCATCTGCGCACGTGCTTTTGATTTTAAATCACCCGCACGCTCACGAACCTGTCCTTTTAACACGTCCGTATGTTTCTTAAAATCCATAAAAAACAAGCCTTTCTGAAATATGTTATACTTATATTATAAAAAAACTAAGCCCATTTAACAAGGTCACAAAGAAAGGAATTAACCACCTATGACAAATCTAAAACCTTTTGTTGAAGAAACAGAAACCTATACCCGTTTAGCGACCTATTTTGCTAACGACCCCGAAAAGCGTAAAAAAGCTCGTGACGAATACGCTGAATACATGCTCGATACGTCCTTTAAAAATCGACAAAATATCAGTAAACATTTCATTGAAATGACTCAAGACAATCCTGATCAAATGCAAAAACTTGAAGTCACACGTGGCGTTAACCTTGGAGCAGGTGCCAAAGTCTTTATGAGCGAAATTAGCAATATCTTCACCAAAAAAGAAGAAGAACAAAAAACACGCGCTCAAAACGTCTTAGAAGAAACCAATCAAATCTTCTATGACTTAAACCAATTACATACCGCAAGCACCTACCTTCAAAAAGCCGAACCCGAACATCACAAATGGTCAATGCTTGCCGCCCAAATGACCCAAAACAATATCATCGATAAATACAACCTATCGCTTGAAAAAAACAACATCACCCTCGACTTATCAAAAGACGATATCGATAACATCATCACCTATTACCGAGGAAATCCTGATCAACTTAACGACATCCTCCTTTCTCGTGATGATAACTTCCCACTCGATTCAACCTCTGAAAAAGACGCTCAAGCCTACGTTCTTATCAATTATCTTTGTGATACCGACCAAAACTACTACAATTGCTTTAAAGCCATTTCAGAAGAACGTGTCAACAGTAACGCTAGTCTAAGTAATATCATTCCAGACAATGTACGCACCTTCTTCAAAGAACGAAGCGACTTTATTAACGAACAACTGGACAAAAAAACTTACGATAACCTTTACACAAATGGCGATCTCAACGCCTTTGAAACCTTTGTTAACGAAATTCCAAGTAAATACGACGAAACCTTACAAGAACTCGTAGACACCTATTACACAGGCGGCACGAAAGAAACAGGAAAACCCATTGAAATGGTTCTTCGTGCACGTGTCATCAGCACCCTTGACGGTTGTTCAAAAGAAGACGCCCAAGCAATTCTCGACAATAAAAAACAAAACCTACAAACCTATGACACCCTTGTTCTCGAACAACCCATTGATTTTTCTGCCTTTAATAAATTGACAGAAGAAACAGACGCAACAGATACACAAGCACCAAGCCTTAGAGAAACCATCCAACAACATCAAGAAAAAAATCGCCCTAAAAACAGTCATACTAAAAACAATTATGACCTCCCTGAAACCAATCATGACCTCCCTGAAAGCAACCATGACCTCCCTTTAGGTAATCATAACCTCCCTGAAACTAATCATGACTTCCCCGAAACCAACCACGACTATCCCGTATACCCAGACGACCAATTTCAACCAGATATCTTTCTAGGTGACCCCTATCTTGACAACTATCTCCCACCAGAATTTGAAATCGACGAAAGTCAATTCGAATATGACCCCGAACAAAACTTCTTAACACATTGACAAACCTCATAAAACATGAGAAAATAAAAGATATTAAATAAGAAAGTGAGATCTCTCCAACTATGTTAACAACAAAAAATGTAACGGCAACAGCTGCAAGCCTAGCTAGCATTTTAGCACCTGTTGCCTCTGTTTCTGCTGACGAAAATACTGAAAAAGTAGACCTTTCAAAAACAATTTCTCTTGACGAATTTGAAAGTCGTCAAAACGCAAAAACAGAAAACACATCAACTGACACAACACCCGTTGACACAACAACTGACTACACTATCACAGAAGGCCATGTGACAAAATGGGTTGACGAAGATGGAAAACCTCTAAAACCTGCTGAAGATGGTAGCCATCCTGACACCAATAAAAATGCTATCGAAGGACGTCAACTCATTGAAATCAAAAAAGATGACAATGGTGACCTTGTCAATGTCTACAAAAATCTCGACATCGAAGAAGATACGACAGAAAGTGACGAATTACTTCTCACACCTGCAGGTAAAACCTTGAATGACGCCCTTAAAAAAGGAACAAAAGTCAAAGATCAAAAAAACACAACACCGTCATCAAGCAAATCTGACAGCGCTCCAAGTGCTTCTAAAGATGACAAAGCACCATCTGCAAAAACAAAAGCAGACAGTGAACAAACAAAAGCTAAAGAAACCCTTGATGCACAACTCAAACGTCTCAATGACGACATCAACACCATTAACGAATTGTCACCAGGAACCTTCAGCGAAAACGAAATCAAAGAGATGAATGAAAAATTCCCTAATCTCTCTGCCGATAAACGTGAAGAGTTCTTAAACAATCTTGAAAAGACAATCACAGACATCAAAACTCAAAAAGGAACAGACGCACCTGCAGAACAGCCTGCTCAACAAGCGCCTGCACAACCTGCACAACCTGCACCAACCCAACAAACAGCAACACCAGCTCAACAAGAGAGTGCGCCTGCGGTTCCATTAAACAGTAACCGTCAAGCACCAAGCGACACGCTTCCAAGCACTGGTGAAAACACAAACACACAATTAATGACAGCAGGCGGTGTCTTAACACTCAGCGCAGCAGGCCTTATCACCCTTGCTCGTCGTAAAAAAGAAGAATAAACATATTATCACCGTTTCGTAACCGAAACGGTGTTTTTTTTGAGCGCTTCGCGCTATCGCCTACGGCGATTTTCCGATTTTTGCTATCGCAAAAATCGGTTTTTTGTTTTTGGTCTGCCTATCGGCAGACCGTTTGATAACCTTATTAACAAAAAGCCCAAAACCAATATCCAAACCAAAATTCAAAATCAACAACCTAAAACCCAACAGCCTAAAACCCAACAGCCTAAAACCCTACAACCTAAAACCCTACAACCTAAAACCCAACTACCTAAAACCCAACTACCTAAAACCCAACTACCTAAAACCCAACTACCTAAAACCCAACTACCTAAAACCCAACTACCTAAAACCCAACTACCTAAAACC
>ERZ773046.250-NODE-250-length-37479-cov-3.718309_pt1 | contig 37479 bp, 60 predicted proteins | sample MGYA00580634_ERZ773046 | MGnify/ENA primary metagenome ERZ773046 (study PRJEB29015, sample SAMEA2738127) | human oral metagenome | biome: human oral; feature: human-associated habitat; material: saliva | place: China | collected 2159 ... | reverse complement strand
GGATAATCGGGGTCGGGGAAATGGGCATAGGTCCATTCGCTGATCCGCTGATGGCGGTAGAGGTATTCATCGTCGCCCGTGGCGAGATAGGCATAGAGTGAAGCGATGATCGTCTCACACTGCGGCCACCAGAATTTCATGTCCTGTGAGTAGTCCTGCGGAGGGAGGTTGCGACAGTCGCGGAAGTTGATGATGCCGCCGTACATTTTGTCCCATCCCCAGTCCCACGACCAGTCGAAGATGGTGAGGGCGGTATCGAGCAGCTCCTTGTCCCAGTTGCGTTGTTTCGCCTCTTCCAGGATGAACCATGAAGTCTCTATGCAGTGTCCGGGGTTGATGGTGCGTGCCGCATTGGTATCGATGAACTCGCCATTCGGCCCCACCGTCTCCAGCAGCGCCTTGAACTCCGGGTGCATGAAGTAACGGCGGAGCAGCGAGACGGAGTCGTCGATCTGCCGGGGCAGCGTCGGGTCGTCGATGACCTCGCGGAGACGTGATCCCACGTTGATAAGGATCATGACGATAGAGTGGCTCTGCATTTCTACACCTGCCTCGTATTTCGGGGGCAGGAAACCCGGCGTGGAAAGGAAACGCTGTGCATCGTGGAAGACCTGCAGGGCCCTCTCGGCGTAATGCCTGTCACCTGTCGCCAGTGCGTATTCTGCAAAGGCGATGGCTGCAAAGGTCTCTGAGAATACGTAACGGCGTTTGCGGAGCGGTTTCCCTTCTGCCGTTACTTCAAAATACATGTGTCCGTCTTTGTCGAAGCAATGTCTTTCGAGGAAGTCAATGGCGGACCGGGACGCATCGAGCCATGTCGGATTCTTCTCCACATTATTATATGCGAAGGCACAGATGAAAGCCCATCGTCCCTGGAACCATACCGACTTGGTGGTGTCCATCAGCGATCCGTCACGGTCAAGGCAGGTGTAGATGCCGCCGTTCTCTCTGTCCCATCCGTGGTTCAGCCAGAACGGCATGATGTTGTTTGTCAGGTCGTTCCTGTAGGCCTCAGCCCATGAACGCAGATATTCTTTCTTATCCATATTTTTAGGTGATATTGACTATATCCTTTGTTTCTGGCAGGGTAACGCCGGAAGACGGCCCTTCCTTATGTACAAAGCGATGTTGTTTACCATCAAAGTTCCGCAAAATTAGGATTAATTTGTCAATTAGCCAAGAAAAAGGAAAGGAAAATCCCTTTGTGTCAGACGGATTGCCGGCTTTCGCTTTCTCATGGCTCACTCGTCTGTCCAGGAGACTGCTGCCAATGGATGAATCGCCCGGTCGGGCGGCAGACAAAATGTTCCCATGTAAGACAGGATTTTATGCGGTCATTGACGGCAGAGAGCGGATTAAATCCAATCGTGTCCATCCGGTTCAAGACGGAAAGCGCAGGAAGCTGGTGGAAGAAACACTATGAAATAGTTTTACATATCGTGCCTGTCAGATAACGGTTTTCCTCCATGCCAGCACACAAAGAACAGAGGTTGGGCAGGTCGTGCTGGCGAGACGGCCGTTGTCTGTGTTCCAATCAGCGCCTGTCTGCCTGTCAATCGGTGCTTACTTGCAGGCCAACTGACGCTCTCTTGCATCGCAACTAAGCACCTGTTCTGATAGCAGGGTCAAGTCCCTGTTTATAAGCAATTTAACATTATACTATGTTTCCCTTTTCTCTTCTATTTCGCTTACTTTCGTTGAACTTGTCGAAGGTATATCCCCCATACTCTATCCAATTCAGTGGGAGGTGAAAAATAAAGACAAAATGGAAAGACGTCTGGATCTCCTCCCGGTACGTCGGGGTTTCTCTCTATTAAATCAAGATGTATTGGGAGACTCATTGAAAACCTGACGCGCCTTGTACACGATGCGTCTCTGTGAATCTCCCACACGGGCGTGCGGAACTAAAAAAGGCAGACATCTCTGTCTGCCCTAAGTATTATTGTCCGGCACCTTGCCGGGCTGTTTCAGTTCTTCTTATTTGTGTGAACGGTCTCACTTCTTGATGAACTTCTTTCCGTTCTGGATGACGACACCCTTGTATTCCTTGCCCACACGCTGTCCTGCGAGGTTGTAAATCGGGGCCTCCCCGTTCAGAGAGGCATTGCGGAAATCAGCAATGCCTGACGGGACATCTTTCAAAGTAATGGTAAAGTTTTTTACACGTACCTGATGTATTGATGTCGTAAACTCAACCTTTTTTGTATTACCTTCCCATGTTGCAGTCTTCTTGTCTGAGGAAATGGTCTGTCCATGACCAGTCTTGAAACCATCAGCCAGATAGGCTCCGCTTGAATAATCATCGCATATCATAACGATCTTCACGATATCCGCCTTGGCTGATGATACGGTCAATGTGCTGCCCTTGTAGATTCGGTAGGCATACTTGTTGTCAAGAGTGCCTTTTGTAATAGCAATTGTAATGCCATCTTTGGTAACAGTTTGTGGTGTTGTTCCATGGTCTTGTTCCGCACTGAATGTCACAGTTTTCTGTGCAAAAGATAAGGAGCTCATTGCTGCAAGTATGGCAATGAACGTCAAACGTAGAATTTTGTTCATAATAATTTGTTTTAAAGGTTTATAATCGTACAAAATTAGGTATTTCCCATGAGGTATGCAACTTAATGACGTATATTTTTCTTCCATCCCAGCCGGATGACTTCCTCATTCTCTCTCGTACTGTGTGCGCTTACAATGTTAAAATCGCTATTTTCTTACTGTAAAATTTGCATTGTCGTTCAATTTGACCTATATTTGTGACGTGTTTTTCAAGATTTAGATTTTTTACTAAATCGCATTCGAGGTTGGTAGCTTCCTGCACCAACCTCTTTTCTTTTCCGTTTCTTTCCCGTCGGACTTGACATGTCGGGAATCTTTTTCTAACTTTGCAACACCTAATCAAATTTCTATCCTATGAAACGAAATCAACTGACAATACTTCTCTTTTCCGCCCTCCTGCTTGTGGGGTGCGGGAAGACCGTCTTGCCCTCGGAAGACGAAAAGGAGGGGCCTGTGCCTGCGGCTTCGACAGACGATGAGGCTGAACAGGACGTGTATAGTGTGGCAGCGTTCCGCAGCGGTTCGTTCGGCGAAAGATATGTCTGGGTGCAAGGCTACATCGTAGGGGCATGCAGCAGAAGCATCAGGCAGGCTGAATGGGAGCCGCCTTTCTCGCTTGAGGCTGCCGTTCTTCTGGCAGACAGTCCCGGCGAGACAGACCCTGAGAAAGTCATTTCCATCCAGATGGTGGGAAAGAAGATGAAGCGAGAGATCGCTTTGGCGGACAATCCAGAGAACTATGGCAGGTCGATTGCCTTTTATGGTGTGAAGCAGAAATATCTGGGAATCCCCGGTATGAAGAAGCATGTCGTAGCGAGTGAATGGCTGGACGAGTGACTTTTTGCGTGAAACATTTGCGGTAAAAAATAAAAATGCTTATATTTGCAAGCAAAATAAGAACAAAAGTTAGAAAAGCCTATCGAAACATCTTTACTTCATCAGAAGATAATAGAAATGGAGAATCTGAATGAGATGACCGACGAGCAGTTGGCATTGTCATACATAGAAGGTAGTAACGAGGCTTTCGATCAGTTGTTATTGCGCAATCAGTCGAAGCTCTTTTCGTATATCCTCTTTGTCGTGCGTGACAGGGATGTCGCTGACGACCTGTTTCAGGAGACCTTTGTGAAGATCATTACAAAACTTCAGCAGAGGAGGTATTCGCCGACAGGGAAGTTTTCGGCATGGATTATGCGCATCGCCCATAATGTCATTATGGACTGGTACCGTTCGCAGCGTGCTGACAAGGTGATTGACGCCCCCAAGGACAATGATCTTTCGAATGTCAGAGGGGATGATACCGTGATAGCTGATGTTGAGTGCCAGTTTGTCAACAGCCAGACGCTCTCCGATGTGAAACGGCTGATGAACCTGCTCCCTGCCTCACAGCGCGAGGTCGTGTTCATGCGTTTCTACCAGGAGATGTCTTTCAAGGAAATTGCCGAGACGACAGGGGTCAGTATCAATACCAGTCTGGGACGTATGCGCTACGCCATCCTGAATCTGAGGAGGATGGTGCGGGAGCATAAGGTGAGCCTGCAGCTGGCATAGGGCAATATACGTAGGAAGGGGGACATCCCGGACGGGCATGCGGTCTGCATGCTCTCCCGGGATGTCCCCTTTCCCGTGTTTCCCCACTGCCGGTGTGTTCCGACGCCTGCCACGTGCAGGACGGCTCAGCATCCGGAACCGTCCAGCCTGCAGGAAGCTGCCGGCGTGGCATCCAGCCGTATGCCTGCCTCCTCCGGGGAAAGCGTTACGGTACCGTCCTCCAGCACGAAACAGGGAATGCCGGCATAGCCCTGTTTTCTGGCATCATCAAATACAGCATGGTTGTCGCGCAGGCGCAGAAACTCTTTCAGGTACTTTACGTGTGCGCCAATGTCGATGACCTCGTAGCGGTCATCTCCTTCAACCTGCCTGTCAACGGCAATGCAGTCGGGACAGGTGTTCATTCCATAAATCTTGATCATAATCTATACTGGGATTTGAAAGATATTCTAAAAAAACGATTTCTCTGCTATGTTGATACGATGGAAACCTTCGGCTCTTCGTGCTTTCCCTCATGATTGCGGTATGCCCGGCATACGCTTTCTGCCGTATGGTTCGCTGTCCCTTTCACGGAGAGGGGCCGGGACTGATTGTCTCGGAAGCATGGATCCGCCAGAGCTGCCCGGAAGAGACCTGTCTTGACTTAACTTACAGGTCTTGGCCGTTCTCCACCCGGACTGTGGCAGACGCCGATCTGATTCCTTCGCTTTAATGATTGCAGATTTTGCTTGCATCTACGGTAAAACCGTCTTCCGCAGGCATGAACTTGCCGCGGGCAGTGAGGAAGTCGACCAGTTCGGCGGCATCCATATTCTCAACAGAACAGGTGTGGAAACGCTCGTCTTTGCCGAAATGTTCGATGATCGCCTTTACCAGTTCCTCTTTTGTTGCATAACTGTTTCCCTCCATCATGTGAAGGACATCATGTCCATGTGCCATATTTTCTCTTTTTTTTGTGTGTACTGTCTGACAAAGAAATTCTTTGTCCGGACTATCCATGAACAAATGCTGTGCCATCTGTTAACTTAGTTTATTTTTGATGGGGAATATTGGATAAGTCATTTAGAAAGACTACTTTTGTGTCCAAGGATGTCTTGGTGTGGCATTCTGTCAGTCACAGAAGTGTCATTCCGGCGTTATAGGCGAACAGGCATACGGGCGTGAGGCCACCTTATTATATAAAGAGTATTAACATTTATGTATAAAGAGAATTAACAATGAAAAAACTATTTGTTTCTTTCGTTGTGGCGACAATGCTGTTGACATCGTGCAGCACCGACAAATTCGTATCAGACAGTGTCAACCGTGTCCGTTTCACCGAAGCACGCAACTATTTCCATGTCGGGGGAGAGCCTGCACCGGTAGTAAAAAAAATCACTTCGCAGGCTGCTTTTGAAAAGGAGTTTGGCGAGGCAACCCACATGGGCAAGGGCGGACAGCCGACGAAGATCGATTTCAGCAAGAATTTCGTCATTGCCTATATCCTCCCGGAAACCAGCCTGGAGACGGAATTCTCACCCCTCTCGCTCACAGTGAAAGGTAGGGCACGTCTTGTCTTGAAGTACAGACTTAAGCAGGGGGCACAGCGTTCTTTCACCACACAGCCATTCTTCCTGATCGTGGTAGACCGGAAGTATGCTGATTATACGGTTGAGAAATAAAAAGGAGTGATCGGGTGTGTTCTGGAAGTCATCTCTGATGTCTTTCGCCTTTGAAGCAGCATATTCTGCCTTCACTTTCAGCCGTATAGCCTGCTCTGCGCTTTCAGGTAGAAGGCGGAGTCGGGTCGTCTGAAAGGCAGAAATCCATCAAAGGTGATTTTCAGAACCTGCTTTAAATTGAAAAATCACAATTCAAAATTTGGCTGTTTGTTTTTTTTGCCGTATCTTTGCACCGCAATACCGCCGATATGGCTCAGTTGGTAGAGCAACGCATTCGTAATGCGTAGGTCCCCGGTTCGAGTCCGGGTATCGGCTCCATTTGCGGAATTAGCACATCGGTAGTGCACGGGCTTCCCAAGCCTGGGAGGCGGGTTCGATTCCCGTATTCCGCTCAATAACATAAAACGCTGAAAAACAACAAATTACGACTATTTTATATTATTTTCGGTTTAAGATTATCTACAAAAATTTAATATTAAAACGGCATATTTAGGCATATTTAGGCGCAAAATGACACTTGTCAGTACCCAAATCAGTACCCAAAAGATTTAAGAAAGGACTATTATATGAATGTGTATGTATATTGCGACGGCACGAAACGTAATAAGGACGGAAATATACCTGTCAGTATTGCTATAAAAAACAAGAATGGCAGGTTTTTCGTAAACACTGGGCTTACAACATCAGAGAAATTTACTGGTCGTGAGTTCCCAAAGTTAGAGAAAAACAGAACGGCAAAGAACGGAGCATTAAACAGGTATATTGCAAAGATTGAGGAAATTTGTCTGAATTATACCGACCTTGATAACAAGAAACTGAAAGCAAAGATTAGCACAGAGGTATTTGGCAAAGGTTTGTGTTCTGATAAAACGCTTGCCGACTATGTACATAAATACATGGATAGCGTTGTGTCTGCTGGGACGAAAGAGGTATATGCTCGTACAGAGCGGCACATTAGAACGTTTGACAAGGCAGCTACCTTTGAAAGCGTAGATAGAGAATGGCTTGAAAATTACAGGAATTACTACTCTGAAAGCCTTAAAGTGAATACGATAGCTATTGATTTGCGAAATATTCGTGCCGTTTTTAACAGAGCAATAGATGACGAGATTACGAAAAACTATCCATTCAGAAAGTTTAAGATTGCATCTGAGCGTGTTGCAATACGTAATCTGACAGCGGAACAAATTGCAAAATTCAGAGATTGCGAGGTTGAGCCGTGGCTGGAGATTTATCGTGATTTGTTTATGCTTGATTTTTACTTGTGCGGAATAAACGCTGTTGACCTGCTCCTATGTAAGAAACTCACAAATGGTCGCTTTGTTGGAAAGCGTGCAAAGACTGGCGCACCAATAGACCTTCCAGTAGAGGCTGAGGCTATGGATATTATAAAAAAGTATAAAGGAAAAGACTGGTTACTTTCTCCGATGGACGGGAGAGCTGATTATCGTTCTTTCGAGCGTATATGGAATGACAATCTGAAAAAGATTGGACGCTCGGAGAAAGTAAAGGACAAGGTGGGGAAACTAAGAAAAGTTATTTACCACCCATTGTTCGGCAGTGATTTTCAGATGACGACTTACGTTGCTCGTTATTCATTTGCTTCAATAGCTGCTTCTATCGGCATTGACAGGGAGACTATTGCGCTCTGTCTTAGTCATTCGTGGGCAGACGTCACAGACCATTATATCAACTATGATAGAAAGCGTGTCGACAAGGCTGTGCGAAAGGTGATTGATTATGTGAATAGTTTTAGGGAAGGATAGCAGTTTATGACAAAATATTGGAAATTCTATAAATCAAAAAAAATGTGTGGACTTTACAGGGATAAAAACTTGATTCATTATGGTTTAACTTCATCCCAGATTCTGTATATCATGCGTAAATTCATGTTTATAGTTGAAAAGACGGATGAAGAACATAGAGATAATTTTCGTAATGCTACGAATATAAAAGACGTCACAAGGATTCTTGATAGTACCATACTTTCTATAAAAAAAGAATATCTAAAAAAGGCATATGAGGATACGTCTTTTTACATTTCTGACTATGCAAAGTTCATATTAGTCATAGCAGAATATTTTAAACAGAGTGCTCTTGGTGAGGATGTAAGCAATATTAAATGGTATGATGGCACACAAATAAAGATGGAAGATTTTGCTGGTGTGGCAAGTTTTATTCCTAAGGCATTTGGAATAGATGATAGTTTCAGATATGATATTAGGTTGATCATAAACGGAGAGCCGCAGATATTTCACAATTCTTTTAAGGCTTTGCTAAGGCTTTGCGAGATTATAGGTTTCCAAAGGGTTGGAGATACAGGCATCAAGATTTGTGGGAGAAAGTTGCTTGTAAAGCGAATAAGAAAATCACAAAAGGATCAATACATAATGATAGACAATGGTTGGTTTTTATACTCTGATGCCAGCATACGTCCATGCGTTAAAGTAATGAGAGAAATGATAAGTTTATTTAGTAAAGATATAAGTGTAGAATGGGACGTTCATCGATTTCAGCCGTTAGGAGAATTACCCTAACGGTGTTTAAAAGGTCATAGCGTATGTGAATGAGGATAAAAATGCGTAATTTTGTGAGAAAATCATAGAAAATGGAAAAGAAAGAACTTAAATCGTACACGGTTAACGCAGGTCTGCTCACCGAAGAACAGAAAAAGCTGTTCTGGGAAGAAAGAAAAATCGAAAAATTCAAGGAATACGACAGGAAACGGACTGAATACGTGCATAGCCTCGAACGGGACTACCAGACATTGAGGAAAAGGTATGAGGAACTTGAAGCCGAGCTTTACGGAAGCAAAGACGAACCGTTGACAAAGGGGGAGCGAACGAGGGGAAGGAAGATTGCAGCGTACAATAGAATCATGCGCGGTGAGCACGCGTTGCAGGTCATGCAGGAGAAGTACATGATTGACGGAAACTACACACCAGAATTTCAGGCTTTCCTCCGTGACTACAAGGCGGCAGCGGAAAAGGAACAGCGTGAACGTCTTGTGGAGAAAAACAAGAAGCTGACGAAGGACAATGAGAATATTTTGTGCCAGCTGGTGAAATGCCGTGAACGTATCAGGGAACTGGAGCGAAGTGGTAATAATAGTTAATACTTTGACTATCGCCTTGTATATATGAATAATGTTTTCTGTCTTTGCAGCGTCTAAAATTCAATGCGGTATGATGCCGCTGGTTCGATAGCCAGCGTTTTTCGTACCCAAACTTATAGGTATCAATATCGAATTGAGCAGGGACACGGAAAGGGTGCTGGCCATGAAGCGTCAGACGGAGGAACTCATCGGCGGCATCACGGAATACATCGGGGAGAAGCTGGCTGATGCTGATGCGGGAACGTCCGACTGATGGACAGTCTCTCGGAAATCAACGACGCTCTCGACAGTGCTTTGCTGATGAGCGTAAACGAGACGTTCGCGGACAGCGGTTTCAAAATGATCTGATTGTCTGTGTTTTTCAAGTGAAAATATAAAAAAGGGAACATCGCATTTGACGGTGTTCCCTTTTTCGTCTGCGGGCGGACCGGCGGGCGGTCATACGGAATCCGGGTAGTAAGCCTGTATCCACTCCGCGAACTCGCGCATATACCTTGCCGCCTCATAGGCGGACAGGCCTTTCCCTTTCAACGGGGTGATCCTGCGGGTCATGCTGAAATCCCCGTCGTGCCACTTGACGGCAAACATGCCCTCCCTGTCTCTGACCTCGAAGAACCCCGGCTCTTCCTCCAGCTCCCTGAAGACGAACCGGTTGAAGGGAGGGCAGACGACCTCCTCTGTCCCGACGGTCTTATGGCCGGCGACGGCGGATCCGTTCATGAAGGCGACGGCGCGGCTGTCGCCCAGGACACGGTCCAGTGCCTCCTCTTCTGTTTCCGCCACCGAGGCGGCGTCAATCCTCGAGCCGTTCGACAGCTCGATTTCAAATCTGTAACGTTTCATGTCCTTTGCCCGTCATGCCGGTAGCGCAGCGTTTGGTTATTGCTGTTCCACGGCTACCTTATAGAAGTAGTCGTTGCTGCCCGGGTCTTCGTAGTAGGCAGTAACTGCTACCATAAAAGCCCCGGTGTAACATCCATTCTCGTCTTCATTCTCTACTTCAATAGAGAATGAATCAACGTCTTCTTCTAATTCTACCTCTGCGGCATCTCTTTCGCTATTGTAGGCGAGGTCTTTCCTCGCTTCTTCTGCGTCTTCGACGATGCAGCGGCCGCCTTCTCTCAATTGTGAGATGACCTGATCTCTGATTCCTTCTTCCGTCTTTGCAGTAATAAGGTTTTTGTTGATTAACATAATGCTGCACAGTTTTTGCGGTGTGTCTCACCTTCTTTTTTTTGATTAATAATGGTTGAAATGTTGTACCAGTCCGTTGGACTGATACCGTTTAGGCTAAATGGAGGGCTTCATGCCTGCCAGTTCCGTCAATTCCCTGATGTCCTTGATGTCCAGCAGTGGCTTTGCGGCCTCTCCCACCCTTATCCAGTCTTCCTCGGCGCAACTGATCAGCAGGTTCATGACGTCGCCGGTGTTGTCTGGAAATTCGCCGACGAGTTCCATCGCTCGGTATGCGAGTTTTTCCAATTTTGGGACACCGGCCCCGTCCATCCTGCCGGCGAGTGAAAGGAGACGTTTTTTCATTTCGTCTTCCGGCATTTTCCTTTCTTCTGCGATTGACCGCAGTTCTTTTTTAAAATCATCAATCGGTTTCATGTTCATGTCTTTAACGTAATGGCAGTTCGGCGAAAAACGCCCAGTCCTCGTTCTCATAAGTGATTCCAAGGTCGTCTACGATGTTCCAGCCGTTTCCGGGGCGTCTTCCCGCTTCGACGGCGCGCCTGCATGCCTCGACGAGGCTGCGGAATCTGTAGACGGCACCTGTGTCCTCGTTGAACAGGGCGACTTCTCCCTGTTTCAAATTCAAGTTCTTGTAATTCATGTTTTTTTCTTTTGTTATTACTGCGTCAGACGTATGCAGCATACGTTCTGCGCAAAGTTATTAATTTTATTTGAAAAGTGAGAAAATCCCCTTGCTTAATCCTCTCGATTCGCACAAATATCCGAACGTCATGCTGATGTTCGGGCGGCCGCCGCTGGAGTGTCCCGCCATTTGCGATATGTCCTCGATGCTTACACCGGCGAGGGATAGGTTGGTGACGAAGGACCGCCTCATGGTGTGCGATCCGACGAATTTCCACTTTTCGTCGGTGACAGACCTGCCGCCGCGGTAGACCACGACCTTCTTGCGGATGCCGCAATGGAGGCAGATGTACTTCAGCACCTTGCAGAAGTACGATATGCGGATGGATTTCACCTCTTCGGCATAATCGTCCGCAAGAAGGGCCTTGAGCCATCTGTGCACGGGCACGACGACCTCCACGGGGTGCTTCTGCGGAACATACGCGAGAACCTCCTCGCTTTCTCCATACTTCCGTATGTTTGCAAGCGTCATTCGCCGGCAGTCGATGTTGCGCGCGCCGGTGACCGCCTCCATGAGGGCAATGTTCTTCACGTAACGCTCCCTTTCGCTCTTGGGCTTGTAATCGTACATCTTCTGCAATTCGTGCTGTGTGAGGTAAATATTCTGCACTGGCACCTTCTTTGATTTCAGAAGATTTCCGAATGTTTCGGACCTGATAGGCTTTGTGGCTTTATTCCTGTTAAGCACTGCTTTGAGTTCCGCACAGATTGTACGTACGGAATTTGGTGCGAGCTGAAACTCCATATCGTCCTTCAGGTCGGAGATAACGTCGTCTGTGAGGTCTTCCCACTGCGGGGCATGCCCGAGGATGTTCCGCAGTCGGACGAGCGTTGTAACCCTGTTCGGGTGCTTTTTTATCCACGTCCACACGAACGTGTGCGTGTCGGACGGAACGTCTTTCGTGATGAAGCCGTGCTTGATGGCACTGCTAAAACGTTGCTGTTGTTCTAATGTCAGTTGTTTCATAATTCTTGAAATTTTAATTGAATGCAACCAACCAGATAACTAAAAAACATGGTTGGTCTGTTCGGCTAATCCACCGTCTTCCAGTATCCCTCGCTCCATTCGGAGCAGTGCTGCGCCGTGTCCCTTTCATTCACGTACTCTTCTTCCGGAACGTCCTCGAACTCAGCTCCGCATTCATCGGAGCAGCAGTATTCTGTTCCGGAATAATAATAGCCCTCCGTGACGACTTTCCCGCACACCGGGCATAGCCGGTACCCGCTGCCGGCATTCAGCAGCGTCTCGTTTACGGAAGCGATTGCTTCCTTTTCCTCGTTCATGTCCATATTCATTGTATTTTCAAGTTGATGACAGAAAGCACGACAGACATGAAGCCGTCGTGCTTTTCAGGCTATGCGAAAGATTCCGCAAGTTCTTCTATCAGTCTCTTTGCTTCTTTCGTGTCGTTCAGCACGTCTTCCAGCTCGTGGGGCGCGCCGTTCTTTCCATGACCGAAGCTGTCGAGCCAGATGTATGTTTCGTAAGACACGTCAAAGCCTTCATCGTATTCTGTCAGCTTTTGACTTAGTTCATCCTCGCCTGCATCATCCGGCAGCTCTATCTCCACGTTCAAGTCGCGTCCTGCGGAAGTGTAAATCTGGAAACAGACATAAAAAGATTTGTCCCCTTTGTCATAAAACGAGACGTTCCAATCTGTACTGGAAATAATACTCTCGATGTAATTCTTTAGATTTTCCATATTCATTTTGTTTTAAGTTAAAATCAGAAGGGAGATGGCGATTAAACCGCTCTCCCGTGCTTGGCTTTTAATATCGGGATAAATGCAGGCTTTATTATTTATGCGCGGCTGTCCGGCTTCACGCTGCCCATACGCGTGCAGGAACATAATAGAGCTTGCTCTCATCATCGTACAGGTAATCCCCGACATCTTCCAAGAAGACATCAAGGTAGTCGCCCACGTTCTTTCCGAAATCCCCATACCCATGGGTTTCGTCATAGCAGTCCGAGATGTAATCGCAGATTGGCTGCAACTCATCTTCAAGATAAAGATTTGCAAGCCGTTCTGCATAATGCCGGAACAGATTCGTCCCTTTGAGCTTTGAACAATGACTGACGGCTTTCTCCAAATCGTCGCCGCCTCCGAAGGTCTCTATTGAATCCCTTACTCCTTCAAGGAACGCGGAAGCGTCGTCGACAAGCAGGTAATTGTCGTTGAAGCTGCCGACGCTCCAGTCCTTCAAACCGTCTTTCACTGTGGATATTTTATCCTCAATGATGACCATTTCGGAATCCGCTATTAGTCCGTACAGCTTCTCGCATAGTTCTTTTGAGTTCATTACGACGTTGCGGAACTCTTCTGCCGATAATTCGCTAAATTTCTTCATAATTCTTATTTTTAATTGGTTTATAATTTCGCACCATATTGTTAATATTGACAATATGGCTGTTTGGCTTTAGATGAGGCTCACCTCGTAAACGCCCTTCTTTCCTTTCTCGACGATAAAGCCGTTCATGACTTGCAGCATGTAGACCGCGTTCTTTATGAACGGCTTGTCGACGAACAGGAACGGTCTGTCCTGGCCCTTCCTGATGGCGAGGAACTGCTCCTCCCACGGGAGCGTCTCCATCCACGCCTCGACATCCGTCATGTCCTTCCAGCCTCCTTTCGGAGGGTTTTCCATCTCGACGAACCGCTTTGGACGGATGAGCAGCCTGTCCTTGACATCGTGTTCACGGAACCAGTTGTAGACGCACTCCGTGAATCCATGCTGGTCGAATTTCTCCTCGACGTAGCCTTTTTCCCTCAAAAGGGTCGAGGCCTGTACTAATTTTTTTACCATGATTCTTAAAATAGTTTTTGATTAATAATGAATGCCGCCATTTAATCGAAAACGGCGGCACGGTTTGGCTTAGAAGTGGTAATCAATGATTCCGCCTACATAGAACGTCTGGTTTGTGCCTGAAACGTCCTTAGCCCACACCCAGAGAGGAACCGGATAGCCGAATTCCTCGTCATGGATATAGAACCCAGAGAAATAGACACCGGACGCCAGACGTTTCATCTTGTACAAATCGAGTTCGCCGGCCGCTTCCACTGACAACGCCCTCCATCTTTCGATGAAGTCCGTTCCGCATCCTGAAAGGATGTTTTCCCCGTCAAGGGTAAAGCCGACCCTTTCAAGCTGGTTCCGCAGCCATTCCAGCTCGATCTCTCTGTCATCCGTGTCTGAAACGTAATCGATACATTCGATTTCGCCTCTTAGTTGACATAAATCCAAATCGGCCGCTTTAAGCCATTCGGATTTGTCAATACGTTTTCTGGTCACTTGAATGATTCTTGAATGCGCCATATTCTAAAATATTTATTGGTTGATAATCGTGGTAAAAAACGGCGGCGCGTTTCACAACGGACCGCCGTCAAACCTATTATGACTGCACGCGCAGAGCGAACCGACACGCCGCGCGCAATTCGGCTTATTGCAGATTCTTGAACGCCTCCCTGAAGACATCGGAGATAAACGTTTTCCCATTCACGCGCTCCACCTGTTCGTGAAGCTCCTTCCCTGCTGTTTCGGACAGCCTGCGAAGATTTTCAAGGCAGTCCATGATTGTTTTATTTTCCATGTTCTTTAATCTTTGGTTCATAGAACCCGCACGGAGGACTTTTCGCTCCATGCGGGCAAGCGGCAACAGACCCTTCATTTCGGCCTGTAAAGGACGCAGTACAGCTCCTTCGTGGGGGCAGACCATTCCCCTCTCCGGTACCACGCGTAGACGTAGATCTTGTCGCTTCCGCGGTAACCGCGCGGATTGTTGTCCCAAAACGGCTTTTCCAGATAGCCGCTGTTTTCGGCGGCGATTCCCGCCGCTTCTGCTCTGGCTCCGTCGCCGACGTTGCCCCAGTGCCTTAATGTGATCCTTCTTCTCATAATTCTTATTTTTATTGGTTAAAAGAAAGGCCGTGTGAAATCAATCACACGGCTCCAAATTGGCTTAAATGCTTTTCAGAAATTCCCTACGGCAATAATTAAAAGATTCACCTGAAAGCGAAGTTGAAAAGCGCAGAGATTTTCCGCTCCATTCAACGTAAAAACATTGAAAGAATGAATAGTCACCACGATGACTCATAAAAGCATCAAAGACTTCATTTGCACGCTCCTTTGTGGAATACAAGTACGCTGAAAACTCTTTTGCAATCTCACGAATCGCATCGCTTGATAGCTTGAAATTCTCGTGCTTATACGCTCCATTATGGCAAAACGTTGTGCGTCCGCTCATAATGTTCTCAATCGTAACTTGCGAATAGCTTGACTTTATAAAGCCTTTTGCGGTTTTGAAATGTTTCATAATTCCTAATATTTTATTGGTTATTATCGTACTCCAACGTGAAATTAATCACGTGGGAGAATTTCGGCTTAACTGTTTTCGTACTCAAAATCAGAGTACCAATTAGCGACCTCTTCCAAGGCGAACCACGCAAAAACGTTGTATATAAAGTCCAACTCTGAATTGTACCGACCATATAACGCCCGCCCGATTTCATCTTCTGAAAAGTCACCATCTTTAATACCTCCAAATTTCATTACCATTTGAAGCGTATTTTCGCCCAGCTCAAATGCCAAGTCATTTAATCGCTCGGTAATAATCTTGCGGTTTCGTCTCCAGAACGCAACAGTTTCAGAGTAATAAATGAAACCGCCAAACCCTCCAGCAGCGCCACAGGGAGAACTTGAGACGTTTTTCATCTCGTCTTGGAAATCGCTCCAATCTCTACCCGTCTGACGCTTTACCGCCTTGATTAACTTTCCGTCTGTGTTTGTAAACTCAACGAAATCTTTTAATCTTAAATTTGCCATAATCTTAATATTTTAATGGTTTATAATTGAACCGACCCGAATTATCGTACTCGGAGCGGTTAATCTGACTCAAGCGGTATAGTCATAACCAACACCGCAATAATGATAATTGCCGTTGGGTAATTTTACCAATCCTCTGTAAATCGTACAGAGTTTTACCTTTCGCACCTCCATGCTATTGTAAAGGGCGTGAATCTGCTTTGCTGCATCAATTCGTTTCATAATCTTTTTGTTTTTGGGTTAAGAGATAAAGCAGCACGGAATTATCGTACCGCTCCAGATTTTAGGCAATGTGAACCACACACACATTGTCGCGCACGGAAATAATTTCAACGTGGAAATAAATCGCTTGTAATTCTGCTATCCTTTTATCCAGCACACGGAGACAAGGAAATTTGATTGTCTTGCACATGATTCTTAATTTTAATTGGTTTATCGTACTGCCTGACATCAACGCGACATCAGGCAGCGTTCGGCATGAGATTAGAGTAAATTCTCTAATCTCAATATTTCGTGGTAATAGCGTTTGAAAAACTTGCTCCCCGTTTTTGTTCCTCCAAATCTGTACAGGAAATAACAATATAGCACGCCAAATATCACACACAACATCGCACTACAAAAAAGTAGAATAATGGGAGAAAACAGGACACACGCCGTTAAATGTAATTTGATTCGTTTCATAATTCTATTTTATTTAATTGGTTATAAAATGTAGACGACGCAAAAATTAATTCACGCCGTCCGTTTAGCCGCGGCTTCTGTTTTCGCTTCTGTTATTTTATTGTTTCGATTTCGCTTTATGGAAAACAAAAACCACATTATTTTACGCATAACTGCGACGGTCTTTTCAGGGTGTCCGTATAACCTCCATGGCAGATTTATTTTGCTTACAACGTTACTATTTTCTGCATTTTCAACGTTCGTTTTTATGGGAACCACCCAAAGGAAACGGCAAAAACCTGAATTTAAGAATATGATTGTACATGCGTTGCCTTTATCCCTTGTTCTGTTTACGGAAACATAAAAATACATTCCATATAAAAACAATTCCGCAAACAGGAAACAAAAACAACTAAATCAAAGAACTAACATACAAACCGCCTCCGCGGATTTACTTGCATGTTTGCAACCTGAACGGCTGCACGTTAAAAAATATGCGCGCTTTGTCCGATTCGCACGGACTGCAAAAATGCAATTCTAAAAATATAAAGCGCAAAATTACCCACGTAAATTAATACGTGGGTGAAAAACTTTTGCAACAACAAGGAAACTTAGGGCTTATTCATCAAGCCCTAAAGATTGTAAGTACTCGTTATAGAACGAGTGCAAAGCGTCTTTTTCTTGCTTTGCTGTCATCTCAATGTTAGCGAGCTTTAAACCCGCTTTCATGTCGCTAATACGTTGTACAGTTTCTTTCAGTTCTACAAACTGATCGAATGATAAACGCTTTGCCAACTTCTTTGCAAGGACGCGTTTTGCGTCCTCAACTTTCAAAATTGACTTGATAACATTCAAAACGTTTGTTTCATTCACTTGTCCGACTTGTGAAAGATAGAAAGATTTTTTGCCCACCTTGATAGCGGGCAGGTCTGAATCGTTAACCTTTGTTTCGCTTAACGAATAAGCGAAATTCTTAGTAATCTGCATAATAGAACGCAAACCGCCTGCAGCATTTAAGTGCTGCTTCATTTCACACACAAGGCGTAACGCCTGAATGCTACTAACTTCCTGGATTGCTTTTGCTTGTTTAGTTGAATTTGTCATAATAGCACCGCTTTTTCCACACGAGAGCAAAAGCGGCAAACGCTTAAAATTAAACAATAGCCGCGCGGCTGCAATCGAATGCGTAAACACACTATATAAAATATAGCTGCTTGCCGCGCGTTGTATCCTTGTTGTGCAAAATTTCAAAGACAGACAAAGGGGCTTTTCGGACATCCGCCTTACTTATCCTTTCTTTATCTTTTCTATATGCAAATTTAGCGACTTTTTTTTAATGTAACAAACAAAATAACCACTTTAACAACATCGTAACGCATTGATAAACAATAGATTGCAGACTTTTTTCAATGAAAGAATATGCAGAACAACGCATAAATTAACCATATTTTACAAATAAGCGGAAATTTATTGCAAATAAACGTTAATTATTTAACAATTATCGCTATCTTTGCAGGCAGTATAAACATACAGGCAAAGTGCATGAATATGCAAAAACGAAAATTGGAGAGAATGGAAACGGGAAACGGAAAAACGGAGGAGAAAAGCTGCAAGGAGAGAGGAAGGAGGAAGGGAGTGACAAGTGTTAATTATTTTAACATTTTAAAGTATAGCAAAAAGCGTGCCAAAAATAGCTTTGGATTGTTTGTTATATATAGTAACAAACCCACCCCCGGGGCTGTTACGCTTGTAAACAAGCGGTAGTAACCCCACTTAAAAATTTTTTCTTCCCAATTTTTTATTTTCTTATTTCATTATTCCGAGTGTTTCTTATTGTTAAATCTCTGAAATGACGAAATTTTGACAAAACCACAAAATGTATATTTATCCATCATTTCTCATTGTTAAATATGTTTAATTATTCCCTTATTACTACATATATTGTGTAGTATATGTATATTTATTCTTATATTTGCATTGTTGACTTTTATCGTTTTGGTTTGAGGGGGGGCAAGCGGCGTTTTTCGCTGGACAACGTGTTCTTGCTTCCTTGCAATCAAGGGGTAACGGCGGTGTATATGGGCTTGAAAATCCTACACCAATTATACACGAACCCCGGGAAACGTACACAATGAGTGAATGAAAGGTATTATCTCATGACAGAGGGAGAGAAATTGGACATGATCTACGCTTCATTATTGGAGCAGTCAAAAAACCCCAAATATGCGTTCGGTTCGTTGAGGGGGAACTGGGGTTATACGAACAGTCCTTCGTATAATGACAACAAATCGCGTTTCGACCAGTCGATGGAGCTGTTCGCCCGTGACTGCGGCCTGCGTTATTATAACGGGAGCTATTATTTTTACAACGGCAAGACATACGAAGTCGCGTCGGCTGAAGTCGTCGAGATGGCGTATGAAACGTTGCTTCGCGATTTGTGTCTGGCTCCGATGATGCACAAGCCCGTTGTCCGGCGCGAGGGTTTCATGCGCACGGTTGCGTTTCGCAATTCGTTCGTTCCCCGTCTTGATCTGATCGGTTTTGAAAACGGCGTATTGGATTTGAGCGATCCGAAGAATCCGTCGTTTGTTCCGTTTTCCCCCGCGCTGCCGATCACGTATTACCGTCCGTACCGTTATGACGGGAATGCGAGATGCGACCGCTGGCAGTTCTTCCTGCGCGAGGTTCTTCCCGACAAGACGTCGAGGACGATATTGCAGATGTTCTTGGGTTTGGGTCTGACGCAGCGCGACGTGGCGTTTTCGGAAAGCTGGCGTCATAATGCGGGGAAGGTTGAATTGTGTCTGCTGTTGATTGGCGGCGGTGCGAACGGCAAGAGCGTCATCTTCGATGTCATGCGTGCGCTGTTCGGTGATGCGAAGATAAGCAAGCTGGACTATTCGACATTGACCGCAGGTGGTGATGAAGGACTTCGTGGTCGTTTGCCGATTCGTGGAATGACTTTCAATTGGTCGAGCGACAGCAATCCGAGGAAGTTTGGTGGAAGCAGAAGCGAGCAGAACCTGTTCAAGCAGATTGTCTCCGGCGAGCCTGTTCCCGTTCGTGGAATCGGCCGGAACATTGAGATGTGCGACGAGGTGCCGTATCTGATATTCAACATGAATGCTCTTCCGAATATCGACGATGATTCGAACGGAATGATAAGGCGGCTGCAGATCATTCCGTTTGACATAACGGTGCCGCTGTCAAAACGTGATCCGAACTTATCGGCAAAAATCATTCAAAATGAATTGCCGGGTATTTTCAATTGGGTGATGCGCGGGACAAAGGAGTTGTTCCGCAGGAAGTTCCGTTTCCCCGATGCCGAGGGAAGTCGGATGGCGATGCTCAAGACCCTTGTCACGCGTTCCCCCATCATCGCGTGGGTCAAAACGTATAATATCCGTTGCGATAAGGAAGCACCGAACGAGGTTCCCGTTCACATCTTGGGCAATGACCTATATGCGGCGTTTGTTCGTTTCTGTAAGGATAATGATGTTGATGAAACGCTTATTCCGACATCAAATCGTTTCGGTCGTGATATGCGCGACAAGCTGAATTTCTTCAAGAAGCGCACGGGAAGCGGTGTTTACTATGAGGTGTATGGTATCACGCTTGACAGGTTGAAGCAGCCCGTGTTTGTTACGGACATTCAGGAAATCGAGGGTGAAGCGGACGACGACAATGAATCATTCATTAAGGACGACGACTAAAATGGGAAAGGACTTGGCAGGGTATTGTGGTAACAGTGGTGCTAATTTATTGAAGTATCTTCAAGATAAGGATTGTGGTAGTTGTGAATGGTTACCATTGAATGGATATGAGAAAAGGTTTTTAATATCATCAAATGGTGTTGTTTATTCTCTTTCAACTTTTAAACAGATGAAGCTATCAACACTTCCTACTGGATATGTATATTTACCAATAATGCTTCAAATTCCTAAAAGGCATGTTGTGACTGCTTATATACACCGACTTGTTGCACTAACATTCATTCCGAATCCATATAATAAGCCGACAGTAAACCATATAGATGGAGACAAAAGTAATAATTCTGTCTCAAATTTAGAATGGGCAACAATGTCTGAACAGAATTTCCATGCTATTCAAGCTCTTCATCATAAACGTAATACAAATAAAATATTAGAATTGAATCACTCTAAAAGAGTTTTTTCGGCAGATGAAGTTCTGTTTATTCGTTCAAGTAGTCTTACTGCGAGCGAGATTGTTAAAACTCTCGGAAAAGGTAGTGAGTATATTATTCATGATATAAGAAGATTTAAAACATATAAAGACATATAAATTGTATGAGAGATTGGGTAGGTAACAAGAATAGCCTTTTTAAAGTTATTGGTGCATCAAATCATTGTGAACATGAAAGAGAACCCAATGAGTACTACGCTACCGAGCCAAAGGCCGTTGAATTGCTAATGGGCTTAGAGGCGTTTGATAAGAATATCTTGGAGCCGTCATGTGGTGAGGGACATATATCGGACGTTTTGAAATCGCATGGATATAATGTTGTCAGCCGTGATTTGATTGACCGTGGATATGGAGAGGTTGCTGATTTCCTTTCGGATGACAATACGGAATGGAATGGCGATATTATCACAAATCCGCCATATAAATACGGTTGCGAGTTTGTTGAAAAGGCGTTGCAGATAATACCAGATGATCATAAGGTTGCAATGTTCTTGAAGGTACAGTTCTTGGAGGGCAAGCGCAGGCGAAAGATGTTCGATATTACACCGCCGAAGCGTATATGGGTCAGCAGTTCACGCCTAAAGTGTGCGATGAATGGTGAATTTGATAAAACGTCAAGCAGTGCAGCGTCCTATGCGTGGTTTATTTGGGAGAAAGGTTTTCATGGCGATACAATCGTTAAGTGGTTCAATTAAACAATGATTTCTCTATGATAAACGAAACGGATCTGAAGATTGAGAAGATGAAGATGCTCAAGCGCATCGGCGAAGCCGTCATGGACTTTGTCGGCAGAACGGGATATGACAACGTGAGCATTGGCGCAACGTGTTGTAATGGCGAGTTTATGACACATGACGGCATAATGCACGAGGGGCTTCATGTCGAGTTCACGTGTGATTATTATAACAGCGAGGAGGACGATGATGAATAGATTTTTCGAGGTCGTCGACCGAACATACGGCAAACAGATGATAAACCTTGACAATGTCGAGATATTGTCAGAGAAGTCGTACGAGGTCGTTATGACGGGCGGCAAGCGTTTCAAGATTATCAAGGAGAGTTTCGACGGCCTGCTTGCGGAGCTGAAAAAGCCATATTCAGACGCTACGGCAGAGAAAATGTGTCAATTGCAGAATGATTTGACTATTGCAAAGCAGGCGATTGAAAACATCTATGTTGCTCTCCTTGATTCAACCATTTCCCCATCAACACTTGGAAAGGTTAATGACGAAGCTCTTGACGGCATGTTGTCAAGTTGTTATACAGAGATAAAGAAACTACAAAACAGATAAAATATGAGTAGATTAGAAGACCCGACTGTGCGACATCTTCACTATATTGATGTGCTTAGGCGTGATATGCGCCTATATATAGATGGAGAAAGAACTCCAGAGTATATAGACATCTTTAACTTCTTTACATTCTGTGGCGGTCGTGCGGAGTGTAAAATGTGCGACTGCGCAATGTCTATTGGTAGTATCGAGGATTATGTCCGATTTTATAATGACGCTATTTCAATCCATTATCATATCGGTGATATTAAGTATTATCCGTTACGTTATGGTAACAAAGACGTATTCCTTGTTGACGAACGTACCTACACTTCCATTAATAAGAAATGGTCCGGCTGGGATGATTTAGATAGAAAGCAAAGAGAGCTTTTCAACAGGAATCTTCCAGACCAATGGTGAGAAATCTTACAAATCAAATAACAAATGGCAGACTATTTAGATATGTTGCGTGGCTTTACGCAGTTTACGGACGAGCTTTATCAGAAGATGTATCAAGCTGGGAAGAGCGTTCAGTTTCCCGACGAGATTGACTTATACAACTTCTTTGAGCAGTGGGGCGGTCGAGCTTATTGCGTTTTTAGAAGTTTTCAATTCACGCCAGTAGGGCCGAGATATGATTATGACTGTCAATCGCTCCGCCAATATCTTTCGTTGTGTGATTATTGTTCACAAATTAAATATCATATTGGGCTAAATCGCTATTATTCAATCAAATTCAAGGGCAGAGGTACGTTCCTTGTGAGCGAGAAACGTTATAACGAACTTAAAGCAAGGAAAATATGAATATAAATCCCGATGACTGGACTCCTGTCGTTTTTCCTGACGAAATAGAGTTGCACGACTTTTTCGATAAGTGGAACGGAATAGCAATATTCTCTCATACTACTATTCAAAAGGTTGATGAAAATCATTCTTTTATGAGGTGTAAAAGATATGCGGCTATATCTGTTTCGGAGTACGAAAGATATAAGAATTTTTGTCAAGAGGTGCGTTTTTTCAGAACTTTAGCAGAATATTTCGCAGTCAAATCAACAGGGGGAAGAATATATCTTGTAAGTTGGAGGAGGTATTGTAAGATTAAAAGGATAAAAAAGGAGAATAATCATGGAAAGAATTAAGTATTTATTCAGTTCTGTTGAAAATTTTGTTGAGGCATTGGAGAAGCAAGGTTTTCACAAGGTTTTTAGCGATATTAAAACAGATTTGGCCATGCAAGACGGCTTGCGTAATAATAGCATTGCCGACAAGCTCTGCGAGTTGCAGCACGACCATACATGGATAAAGCAGGCGGTCTGCAATCTGACGGCAATGATGAAAAAAGAAAATACGGACTATAAGCCCGCACTTTTGATAGGCTGCAATGACGAATACCTTGGCGCATTGTTTTCTGATTGCTACGGCAAAGTCCGTAAAATGCAGGATCGTATTAATAGTTTGGAGAACGAAGTTAGAATTATGACAGAACCAAAGAAAGGGGGATAATATGTACATAGTTCAGACAAATGATTTGTTCAATTTCCGTGATGTTTTTGCATCAAGCCACCCACATGCAGCCTTTGAGTACATGAAAGGATTGGAAAAACATCATGGCAAGGTGTTTAGGATTATCAAACGATAAATATGCTCCAAGAGTTTAAGAATGACATATACCCTCGCAAGTTGTGGGTTGCTACAAGTTGGGATGACGTAAAGGATAAATTCGATACCAACGGAGATTACGAGTTTAAGGAAACGGAAAGAGCCTATGCTACGACCTATCCTGGGATAAGGCGTAAATGTTCTGGTATGCTCGGCGTTCTAATCGTATTTAATGAATATAAAAATATTGGTGGCAGCAAGTTGGTTGAGAATATAGCCCACGAAAGTCTGCATGCAGCAAACGCCATTTTCGATGAATTGGGAATTGAATACCGTCTGACACACGATGAACATGCTGCATATATGGTTGGTTGGATTGCTAAGTGTTGTTGGAAAGTATTGCAGAAAGAGATTTATAAATAAAAACTAAAAGAGTATGAAACGAGAATTTAAGTTTGAGGTGGGTCAGTATGTCGTCGTGAAAGATAAATATTCGGCGATAAACCCGTTGCTCCCCAAGTATCCCTGCAAGATCAAGAGCAGGTCTTCAGACGGAGAGGACAATGTCTACATCCTCGGCACCGGAGCGGACAACGGTGTCGTCTGCCTGGAAACGTCCCTGGCGTTATACGAGGGAGACATAGAGGAGCAGATGCGGAACGAGATACTCGATCTGCAGCGCAGGATGAAGTTCCTCGAGGATAGTATCGACCGTCTGAATACCAGCATGGCCGTCGGGTTTTAAAACTATTAAACAGAACAATTATGGCAGCAACAAAAGAAGAGTTGGCAGTATATCTGTCAGAGAAGAGCGGCGAAACGATAACACGCTCAAAGCAGTTCATTGACGATTTCATTGACGTGATGGCGGATGTGCTTTCGTGCGGCAAGGAGATCAATCTCCGTGACAGTTTCAGGCTGAAGGTCATCGAGCGCAAGCCGAAGAAGGCGTATGACTTCACGAACAAGACAACGATTGACGTGCCTGCAAAAAAGGTATTGAAGTTCGTTGCAGGAAAGGATTTTGAGGAAAGGGCATTAAGACTATGAGCAGCGAAGTGAAGATTGTGCTTGAGGGCGGTGTCATGCCGGAGAAAGCGACCGAAGGTGCTGCTTGCTATGACCTTTATGTCCCGGAGGACTTCAAATTGAAGCAAGGGCGGCAGGTATTGCCGCTCGGCTTCCGTATGCAGCTGCCGAAGAATATGGCGGCAATCATCAAGCCAAGAAGCGGTTTTTCGTCAAACGGCATCGGGGTTACGTACGAGCAGCTGTGCGAGTTGTATACGAAGCGTCTTGATGCGGATGTATTGCTCGGTACGATAGACAGCGATTACACGGGCGTTGTCGGTGTTATCATTGATGTTCACGATGAGTTGTTGGCACACACGTTCATCGCCAAGGGTACACGCATTGCGCAGATGCAGCTTGTTGAAGTGCCAGAAACGGAGTTCAGGCAGGTTGATGTCCTTGACGAAACAGAGCGTGGCAACGGTGGTTTTGGTCATACGGGTACAAAAGAGATTGTTAAACAGAGTGAGAAGCCGAAGCGAAAAGCAGGCAGACCACGTAAGAAAGCAAAGGAGAAGTAATATGGCGAAAGTATTTTTGGGGGTTGACCCGGGACGTGCGGGAAGTTTGGTATCACTTGACGAAAACGGCAGGGCGTTGCAGGTCGTGAAGATGCCCGAGACAATGGGCGGTATTTTGCAGTTCTTCCAGCAGTATACCAATGACGATGCAGTGTGTTATCTGGAGAGGGTTCATGCACGCCCCGGTGACGGTGCAGCGAGCATGTTCAAATTCGGGCAGGGTTTCGGATGGCTTCAGATGGCATTGCTGGCAGCGAAGATAAAGACCGTTGAAGTACTGCCGAACACATGGATGCGCGGGCTCGGCGTCAAGTCGAAGAAAAAGGACGAGACGAAGACGGCATACAAGAACCGTCTGAAATTCGTTGCCGAACAGCTGTTCCCCGAGCAGAGGGTAACGCTGTGGAATGCGGATGCTCTGTTAATCGCACATGCCCTCTATGTTGCAGGCAAAAAGGGAGAGATTAGCGCGAATCTGGAGGGTTGATCATGGCAGCAGAGAACGTAAATCACCCCTCACACTACAACCACGGCAGGCTGGAGTGCATTGACATCATGGAGGATGTGTTCGGCATTGACGAGACAAAGGCCTTCTGCAAGCTCAACGCGTTCAAATATCTGGTCAGAGCCGAACTGAAGGGCAATGAGCCAGAGGATATTGACAAGGCATTGTGGTATCTGGAGAAGCATCAGGAACTTGCCAAGAGACAGGAAACAGAACAAATCATGAACAACGTTTGACTTATGGAACAGAAAGGATTAGAATTAGGTAAAATCTACCATGCAGGCAATTTTATCATAATGAAGTTCACACGTACGCTCACGGGCAAGCAGATGCGCCGGCTGCGTGACGCAATGAACATCCCGCGTGACGTTCAGAAGCGTCTGGAGCGGAACGGCATGCAGTTCATCAAGGCGTCGACCGTCAGCGGCTCATGGAGCGTTGAATGGGCGTTCGGAATGTCGTTCTTTAAGGCGATTGACGAGATGCCTGTGAACGAAAACGGAGAGTTCTACGGGACGGCACTTGACAACCTCACGATGACACTCACGTGCATGTTCGCCGACACGTCTGTCGTCGGAGACATGGAGTACATGGCGGAGAAGCAGAAACTCATGCACTGGTATTTCGACCGCATGGCAAAGAAAGGCGAGCCGACAGAGGAGGAAGTCAAGGAGAATGAGGAGGCGGCAGACGAGGTGCTCAAAAACGAGGAGCACAGGGCGACGTTGATCAGCATGGCAAAGGAGGTGGAGAATGACGGACAGGACGGTTGAGCAGTTGCAGGACTATGCGAAGCTGCTGGACATGCTTATTCTCATCGAGCATGCGCTTGACGGCGGGCGCATGGAGTCCCCCCTCCCGGTATTCAACGACGAATGGACTGGGAATCAGGTCGAGAAGATATTCGGAATGATTGCGGAGCGAAGTTAAATCAAAAAGGGCGATTCTCTCGAACCACCCTCTATTAACCAATTAAATTAAGAATTATGTACGAGTTAAACCATTATGACAAATTCAGTCTTTGTTCGTAAGCATAAATTCAAAATTCTGTTGCAAAGATAGTCATTTTTGCGGCGTAAGACCTATAACAAAAGTTAAATTTTCAATACTACACAAATTATGTACTATTTTTCTTGTTACTTCATAATTTATGTAGTATCTTTGTCTGTAAATATTCTGCGCTACACAAAAGGAACAAATCTTATAAAGAGATTCATATCTTTTTTACATAGATGAGGTCGTTAAACGAAGTGTAGCTCGTTTGATGGCCTCACGCTTTTTGAGGACAGATGAAATACATAAGAAGGTCATTGATAAAAGAGTGTTTCGGCAACAAAGAGCTGCTGAAAGCACTCGCAATGGCGTATCTCATCAAGCATCGTACAAAGTCCTCGAACATCCGTCATTATTCAATCAATCTTATTCACTCCATTACGGGTATTCATGCCGTCACAATCAAAAAGAGATTGCAGACATTGAACGAGTACGGACTTATTCTCATTGAAAAGGATAATCTCATCATCCGTTCAACCGTCAGCAGGCACTCAAAACGAAACATGAATATCGGTCGAATGGACTTCACAAGTGTAAAGACCGTTGAGAGGTCATTGCAGGCGTTGCAGGTCGTTTTCATGCAACAGCGTAAGGATTTCTGCAAGCATACCATTCACAACGCACACCACGGCTTTAATCAGAAGAAGAAGATAAAAGCAGCGAGGAAAGCGTGTCGGAAGTATGGTTTCGGGGATAAATACGCCGAGCATGGACTTTCGTATGCGACAATGGCAAGGAAACTCGGACTGTCTGTCACAACAGTGTTCAACATCGTAAAACAGGGAATCAGGAGAAAGTACTTCAAGAAGTTAACACACTTTGCATGGACTGTTCTCAAAGGTGTCTGCGGAATGGATATTCAATGGTATACATTCACAACAAAGAACTACGGATTCCAAGTGCAGGCGAACACGTACAAGGTCGGCTATCGGTGGAGGTAGTACAGCATGGTAATATATAGATTATAGAAAATGAAGACTGAAAATAAAGTAAATATGGGAGAAAACGAAGTAAATTTATTTGAGAGCGTAAACGCTATGAGTTCGCTTGAAATCGCGGAACTCACGGGCAAGCAACATGCACATGTTATGCGTGATATTCGCAACTTATTAGACCAAGGTGTAGCCGCATCCAACTTTGGATTGGGGTCTTACAAGGATGCAAATCAGCAAGTTAGGCCATGCTATAACCTTACTCCAAAGGGGTGTTTAATCCTTGCAAGCGGGTATGATGCTATATTACGTGAAAAGATTATCAACCGCCTTGAAGAACTTGAACTGCAAAAACGTGACGGAACCTTTAAAGTGCCGCAGACATTTGCACAGGCGTTGAGGCTCGCAGCCGAGCAGCAGGAGACGATTGAGCGGCAGCAAAGAACCATTGAAGTCCAAAAGCCTAAGGCTATTTATTTTGATTCGTTGGTGGACAGAGGTCTTAATGTGTGCTTTCGTGATGCTGCAAAAGAGATTGGTGTTAAGCAAAAGAAATTCATAGCCTATTTGATTGAAAATAAGTATGTGTATCGCAACAAAGCAGGCAAGCTACGCCCTCACGCTGATTACGACAACGATCTGTTTGTCGTCAAGGACACGAAAAGCGACAGCAATGGCTGGGCAGGCGTGCAGACCCTTGTAACGCCAAAGGGTAAGGAAACTTTTAAGTTGTTGCTTAACGCATAACTATGAGGCGCATACACTTCGAGAACTGTCTTTTGACGAAACTCGGCTTTCGCTTGATTGATGAAGAGCAGGGCGTGAGGACATACGCTAAGTACAATGGAGAAATATGTGGTTATTCCATAAGCCTTATGGAGGTGGCAACGTCAATGCACTATATTCATATATCATGCAAGATTGATAAAAAACATTGGGTGTTCTGGAAAACAACATGGACGACAAAAAACACAGCATTAGCAGAAGATATTGAAACAATATTCAGTGCGTTTTTCAAAGAGAACAAAAAAGAAATTAACAAATATCTAAAAGTTATAGGAAAATGAAGAATGAAACAAAATTAAAGAAGGTGATTGAGTTCTTGAAAGAGAACAACATCAATTACATTGAGCGTAAAAAACGATATGGGCACAGCGATGTGTTCTTGCCAGACACGAAGGTCGCTATCAAGATTGACGGAGAAGATAGACATCACTTCTATAAGACACATAAGGGTAGAAGTTATCCAGTATTCATTCGTGACGAAGATACTCCGAAATTCGTGCTGGAGAAAGTAATCAACACGATAATCCTGTCGATGACGAGGGCGCAGCAGTGGGGGATGCGCAAAAAGCAGAAAGAAGAAAACAGGCGCATCAATGCAGAACAGATGAAGCTGTGTGCCGAGAGGAAAGCAGCAAGGGCTGCGAGGGAGGCGAGAACGGCCGCAAGGAGAGGAGGAAGAAGATGAAACAAAAACCTATTGTAAACTACCCACAAACTAAAGATTTGTGGGCTTTAGACGTAGAATAATTATCATGTATAGGACACGACAATATTTCCCATCTTTCATGGGTGTTTACATACCCCAATATGGCAATGTTCAGAGCAGCGTTAACGTCTGCATCTGCAACGTTACCACAGTATGCACAACGGAAGTGTTTGCCGTGCCTAATACCAATGTGACCGCAATTATGGCAAGTCTGCGAAGTATAGGCAGGAGGGATGGCAACAATTTGGACGCCATTAATCTTGCTCTTGTATTCAAGGAAAGAACGGAGCTGATAGAAATTCCACGAGTTGCTTCTTCTACGAAACGTCTTGTTGCGTTTCTTGGAGTTCATACCCCATCGGATATTCTTCAAGTCCTCAATGGCAATACCTTTGTGTTCTTTCTTTGCTTTCGCTACAATTTGCCTGCTTATGCGGTGATTGACAATAGTGGCAAATCTTCTCTCACGTCCTTTCAACCGTTTCAGCAACTTATGACAGTTGCGAGTGCCTTTGGACTGAACAGAAGCTCTCACTTTGTTGTATCTATTTCTTATGTTTTTGACTTCTTTGGAAGATATATTAGTCCCGTCAGACAGAGAGACGATATCGGTAAGACCCATATCTACACCAATAAAATTCTCTGCGGTTTCTTCTTCCTCATCGGGGATGTCTATCGTCTGATACAAATAGAATTTCCCTTTGACGAGAATAAGGTCAGTTTCGCCTTTCGCATACTGCATGAGTTGTGGACGGTAGCAAGTATATGCTATCTTCTCACGACCACCAATAAGCGAAATGGAGCATACAGATTGGGTGACGTTATAGGAAAGCACACGGCTATCATAAGTGATAGCACCAAACTCCCTAAAGTGCCGTTGCTTTTTTCTGTCGAGTTTGTATGCGTTGGCAACCTTGCTGATTGCACGCACAACGAGCTGAGAAGAAAGATGATATGTTTCTTTAATCGGATAATAGACTTCCTTATGCAGGCTGAATTGCTTGAAAACATGACGTTCCCACGCTATCTGAGAGATAGTGTTGCAAGCCTCATTGAAAACGCTGAAAGTATTTTTCAGTGTTATGGCTTGTTCGTCAGTCGGAAGCAGTTTAATCTGCAAAGTCAATTTCATACCATAAAGATACAAAATAGTTTTGAATTATTCAAATGTTTGAATGAAATATTTATGTTAAGTTCACTAAAAGAGGGAATAGTGGCTCAATTCCTCCCAAAAACTAAAGACTTTTGGGTTTCCATGAGCCAAATTTTATGAACATCGAGAATATGGTTAAACGTACAGAACGCGGTTGGGCTGGTCATTTTATATGTGCCTCCAGTTGCAATTTCAGAAGAAACACTCTTTTAGAATATGAAGGAGAATTTATTGTCGTCAGTACCGTTGGTCGAATGGTAGTCGAACATGCAGGCAACTTCAAGCTTGACACCGTTGGATTGGATAGATATTATGAAACGATGGCATTCTATTCTGACACATCTGATCTGGAATTTCACGATATTGATGTAGAAAGACAAATCTATTTAGGCTGCGATTGGGCTCTTAACGAAATAGACGACAATAAAGCCAATGATATGCACGAAAAAGCAGTAGATTGGGTTAGTCGTCAGATGATGGAGCATAAAATAACTATTCAAGAAATGTAATCTGTAATACAAACAAAGACATGGCACTAAGTGAAAAGGAACGCAGCCTGTTGTTCGCAAGCAAGAGGGCACAGGCGCAAAGGAATGCAGCCGACCACGTGGCGAGCATTCTTTGGAAGACGGCAGAGAACATTGTCAAGGCAGCGAGGAAGTACAGACCCTACTACCAGAGCAAGACAATGTCGGATGTCGCCCGATACGAAAAGGAAGCACGCCGGATTGCCGCCGATGCGGAAAAGGCCATTGAAAAGTATGTCGAGGCCTATTCGCAAGCAGGTGGTAGGGTACTAAGAATTGACACCAAAGAACTCGTAAACAGCTACTTGAAGCAGGAGGTGTTCGGCAAGACGTACATGCAGCGCAACGGCGATTATCTAAGCGACTTTGCGGAGGATATAGTAAAATTGGTCAAAGCCGGTGTTTCTATGCGCTATGACGAAAGAAGAATCATCAATGCTGTGCGCAGCTCGTACAAAGATCCATACAACCGGTCGTTGATGACGAAAGCAGCAAAGGCCGACAACAAGGCCATGGAAGTGCCGCACCGAGGAAAGGGTGTTTATACGGCATCGTATGAGAATGTCATACGAAACGTGCAGAATACGATAAACCTTGCATGGGGACACACAGAGATAGCGTATGGGGAAAAGATAGGAGCGGTAGGCTACCGCACTTACCGAAACTCGTCATATCCTTGTGATATTTGCGATGAGATTGCGAGCGTGCCTCACAGAATGAGCGAAGGCATGCTTATCCCGGCGCATCACCGTTGCGTCTGTGGAGTTAAATTTATTTTTGATGAAAAAGAATTAAAGAAACAATAAAACTATGGATATTAAAAATTCAGAAAAAGTGATGAACCTGTTGAAGATGAGGTCAAATGTCGATAACCTTATTGCGTACCTTAATGAACACAATGATTGTAGTGTGATTGTGTCGGCAAAGTCGAAGGACACGCAGGGGAAGTTCGTGTTCCTTGACGCGCAGGGAATCGACGAGGTTGTCGGACTGCTTAACGACATGGAAGCAAGGTTCGACAAGGAACTGAAGAAGATGTGATATGACACCCCATCTTAGTCAGATTAAGGTTGGGTCGAAATACAAATTTGTAGTTCTGCTGATTTTTAGCAGTCCGAGGTTTGGAGACATTCGGACGGCAGGGACAGCGGAGAATCCGTTGTTCTGTTTGGCAGACTTGTGCAGGGTGCTTGAGCTGCAAGTTACACCGACCAAAAACAGACTTGACCCACGAGGGGTTAATCTGATTAAGGTATCAAAACCAGTTATGAGGCGTCGTGTTTTACTGCATATTATATAAATAAGCCAAATAATGATTTAATAATTTTATTATGAAACGAATAGGTGATTTGTTTAAATCCAAAAAGCAGGAAAAGCCTTCGGTTGCAAGGTCACATCAAGCATTGTGTGATGCTTTTGGAAGGATGTTTGATTATGTATATCGTCTGCAAGGTCCTCATAGGATTAATAATGATATTTGGTATAGTTAAATTCCATTGCAGTATAGATTAATAAATACTTTTTGTTAGACATAAAAAGAGGGAACAGTTTTTTGTTCCCTCTTTATTTATTTCTTCTGATTTATCGCCTTGCCGTTCTGCCAAATCAGGCAGTCCTTGCACGTCTTCGGGTAATTGACGGGGAGGTAATAGTGGATAGTGGTATCTTCCTCCTTGATTTCGTCCTGCTTGATACGTGCGTAATCTGCAATCTTTGCAGTCATATCGAGCCATTCCTTTGAGTTCTGTTTTACTAACTTACGTGCTTTGAGTAAATCAGACAATATAGCCTCCTTTGATGTCGCCTTTGCAAGGTCATCGGCCGAGATTTCTTCTATCTGGCTTTTGTTTTCCCGTTCCTTTTTAAGTTCAGAAATGAAAAGTTGTACCCCTTCAAGGTTTTCAAGTTTCTGTTGCTCTGCCTTTAGTCGTTTTTTATCCCATGTCAGGCCTGCGTTTTGGAACGTCAGATTCCATGCGTCATTGATGCCGATACCTGCGGCTCTCATGGCAGCATAGCAGAGATAGCGGGCGTCTTTAAGCCCGTACCCTGCCGCCTTGCGTTGAAATGTCTGTGTGAAAATTATCTCGCTCATACAAACTAAAATCTTTTGTTTTTATCCCAATTATTCTCACCGACCCTATTGCCCCACTTGTCTGTATGGAACTCATTTGGTCTTCCTCTCTTTTTGCCACCCTTTGGCTGATTAAGGTCACTACCGCTTTTACCATGGTTGACACGTGCGGCTGCTTCCTCCTGTTCAATGGCGTTTTCGGTCTGGTTGTCCTGCACTTCGAGCTGTGCAAGCAGATCCATCTGCTGCTTTTCTTTCTCCTCTGCAATGATACGTGCATACTCGTCGTTCTTCGGGAAGTCAGGACAACGCTCGGAAGCCGTCTGCCGTGATATAAACTTGTTCTGTACCGCCGTTGCTAAATTTGTAACAATTTCTGTCGAGTTACTGTGTATGTACGGAGCCAGCCACGCATTTACAGGAAGTTCCATATACGTTGCAGTCTGGTTTTCCTCGAATCCGACCCCGAACTTTACCATTTTCATGAGCATGTCGATGAACGGCTGCAACAGCTGCGCATCGTTCATTGCAATCTCCAGTGCAGGAGAATAAAGCAGCTTCAGAGCCACTCCGGGAAGGTCGCCCGATTTCAATTCCGGCGGCTTCACCGTGAACGACAGCTCATAGATAAGGTCATACGACTTGTCGAGCTGCGTTGCAAAGGCGTTTGAAGCGTCGGTGCCGTTGAGGAAACCTGCTTCCGCATCTTTATCGTCCATTGTCACGAGTTTTGCCGCACCGTTGCTGTCTCCGATGACGCTGATGTCGTCGCCTGACCCTTTCATGTACATGATAGGGAACGCATACGCCTTGTTGTTCTCGCACAGATGGGAGAACGCCTCCTCGTAGTCCTCGATATTCTTCTGCACGGCATGCCAGCACGGACCGTCTTCGTTGCGGACGTAGGCAACGGGGAGGAACGGGAATCCGTGCGGCTTCTTTGCAATGAGTTCAAATCCGTCAAGATTGAAAATCTTTTTGATGAACGCAGACACGCCGCATTCGTTCACGCCGCGTTTGTAACGGTAGATGGACTGGCTGTCCCATACCTCAACGTATTCTGTCTTTTCTACGCCGTCATCGTCATAATCGTAGTATTTACGGGCGAAGAGTTCGAGTTCTCCCGTGATAGAATCGAAATGGGGATAAAGCGTGTCGCCGTTAAGATACGACAGCGTCTTTGCCCCGAACTTACCATTATTGAAAAATCCAACCACGGCAGCATCGCCCGTTATCATTAATGAGCGGACTGCCTCGAAGTTCCGTATCTCCATGTTGGCCAGCAGCCAGCATCTTTTGAACTTGATAAGGTTCTTCTGGCACTCCTCCTCCTTTGTCTTGTCCATTGCGCCGTCGGCAATCTCAAACTGAACGTCATTGCCCGTGAGGTGCAGGATATGCTTTGTCGCAATCACCTGCTGGAACGCGAAGGATGTACGTGCGATGGGCTGCTTATACCATTTCTCTGAATCCGGGTCTTTCTTGTAAATGTCCGGATACTTCGTCTCGTCGAAGATGGCGTGTGCTGACGGATAGTATTCACGCAGGAAGTCCGCCTGTGTCATGACGACCCTGTACAGGTGGTCTTCCGGCATGGCGACATCATCTATGTCATCCCTCTTTTCCTGAATGCCATGCTGCATATACCCTCTCGGTGTAACTCTCCACCACGGCTTTTTCGTCAGCACCTCTCTGTAATTCATTGTTAAATCATCCATAATCCCTTGGCCTTTTTATGTTTCTTTTTCGTTAACCTGAATATCTCTATGTAAAACCAGCTCTCCCAAAAGTCAGGCGAGTGTCCCACGTATTTCTTTGCAAGTTTCTTTGGCAGCAACTTGAAACCTTTATCGGCACCTACTTCGTCTCTTCTTAGCGACTTTCTTTCTTTCATTAAAATCTGTCTAAGTGGAAGATTCTTGAACCCATTGCCGCTAAACTTCCTTTCAAGTAATGCAGGCTCGATAGAAATAGTCCTCTCCTTTATCTCTGTATAGAACATGAAAGCACACTGCGATTTCAAGTCCTTGTATAGATACTTGATACCCTCTTCTTCTTTTCTGTCGAGAGCTATGGGTGCTGCCTGGTTGTTGAATGGGACCGCATCGGGAAAGAAGCCCTTGAAGTATTGTCCTATCCCTTGCATGTCGTATGTGAAATTACATTCTTCAACTCCCCATTCACGTAGCTTCGCTTTTACCACTGATACGATTGTTTTTGAGTCCAATCGCATTACAACAAGGTCTTTCGTGTGTCTGCCGATCCAATGCCACATGACAAAATTATCTCCGCCCGTAAAGGCAATGTCGGCAGACGCACGATGCACTTCATCGTCAAGCTGCATGGAATTGTTGAAAATACTTTCCAAATCTTCTATTTTCACCATGTCATCGCCTGCCGCTTTCCAATTCCAGTTCGCTTCAAGGTCACGCATACGTTGTTCTTCGTCCTGTTGCGCAAGGTTGGCGATATAGGAAGCGTCCGTACTGATAAGTTTGATGTTCTCTGATACGTCCGCACGAATGAATGTTACGGACTTGATAAACATGTCAAGTTTGGTGTAGCCGAGTTCCTCGTAGCTGTCTTTCCAAAGGGAATCAATAATAGAAGAACATTGCTCGTAGACTTCTTGGCGAGTGTCACCCCAATAGATTTGGTCTGGCGTATCTCCGTCCATGAAGCAGTACCTAACTTTACAATCACGTTCGGGGATAATGTAGCCGTCTTCATCTACCCACCAGTCAATGAATTTGCGCACCCAGCTTTCGGGGTCCGGGTTACACGTTATCCAGAATCTGTTGCGGATATGCGCCGCATTACGGTTGTTCGTGAGCAGGTATTTGAATTTCTTGTATTCTACCTGCGTTCCCTCGTCAATGGCGATGTAGGAATACTGACGACCTTGAAACCTGTCCTTGAAGTCTTGATATGCCCCAGTGTAATACGAGAATTTCAGCCAACCCCCGTTCTGGAAGTTCCACGTCATGTCGTTCTGCGACTTGTTGTAAGTCCCGAATTGGGAGTACACCTTGTATGAATCCGAAATAAGGGAATCGAGGTCATTCTTCTCTTTTCGCAATATCAAGCCATGAAAGTCGGAATTGCGAATATCTTTCAGTGTCTCCATGAGGGCAGAAAAGGACTTGCTGTTGTGTGTGATGATATAATCATCAAGCAGAAAAACAGAATCCTCTCCATCTACGGCTATACAGCAACAGTCGCGTTTTCCTGTCTGATTGCATGAAACAACTTCAAGCAGTTCGTTATCCTTGTCGCATACAGGCAGATACGCCTTGTAGCCTTTGGATATATAATGTGCAATCTCTTTTGTAATAAAAGCATGAGTATTACCAACTATCTCCGCGTGCTTGTTTTCTAATATCACGTACCATACATGGTCTTCAGAGCATGTTATCTGTTTCCCGTTTTCAAGCGTGACAACAAAGCAATCAAGTTGAGAATAATCAGACCTACTTAGAACCCTTATCTCTTTTCTATTTACACCAAATACCGTATCGCCATACTCAATATCCTTAATTGCTTTCCTGCCATTTTTCGTAAGCACGATAGTATTTTCTTCTAAAGGTCCACCCCGCGAACCTCCCACTATCTTAATATCAGCATCTACGGAGAGTATTCTTTCCTGTGCCCCCTTCTGTGCTATGATTTTAAGTTTGTCAGGAGACTTTCGGTCGGCATCACGCAGAGACTGAATATACTCCTGCGTATAGACAGCGTCTCCATTCGGCAATGTCAATCCTGAAAACTTCTCAATCTTCTCCATTATGAATAAATATTCGATATTTTATGCAAAAATATACATTTTTATTTGGAATTTTGGATTTTTATACATATTTTTGCTCTTGAAATTGCATAAATATGCAGAATATATCGCAGGGTGGCGCAGCGGCAGCGCGGTTGGCTCATGACCAACAGGCCGGGAGTTCGATTCTCCCCCCTGCAACGATTAATCATTCAGGACAACACGCTAATGGAAAGAGAAGAACTCAGAGAATTAGTAAACAAAGCATTGGGAAGCACCCAGTTGAAACTCAGCGAGCGTACCGTCAATGAAGAACTTGACGACGTTCTCGGCGACTTCGGAGACGACGAGGAATCTAATTCCAAGCTGGTCGAAAGAGTTGCAAACCGGTTGAAGCGGATGGACGGCAATCTCCACGCCGATGTCTCGAAAGAGGTCAGGGAGTACAAGGAGAACGCTGAAAAGAAGCTCAAGGAGGGCAACGGAGGAGGTTCTAAGAAGAACGAAGGTAATGAGGGTAGCGAAAGCGAAATCATGAAAGAGCTGAAAAATCTTAGGACAGAACTCGAGGAGGAACGCAACGCACGCAAACAGGCGGAGACCGAGAGAGCGAAGCACGCTACAATGGATTCTGTCAGAAAAGGTCTGAAGGCGAAGTTCGAGAATGCAGGCATGAAGCTCAACGACTTCTTTGTAAAGTCCGCCCTTTCAAAACTCGAAATTCCAAGTGAAGACGTCGATTTGAAATCTCTTGTTGAAAAAGCGGAGAGACTGTACAACGCCGACATCAAGGAAGCGGGAATTGAGACCGGCAAACCCCACGCAGGCGGGAACGGCGGCGGCAAGGAAGAGAAGGAAGACTGGAGCGATGTCGGGCGCATCGTCGGACGGAACAACCCGAAGACCGAGTAACAGGTATTCAGTTTAACAATTAACATCAATCGAAATGACAGAACTTGATTTTTATCAGCAGAGGATTCTCAATGCGGGAGTTTTCCAAGGTACTGTACTGATTCAGGCTCATGGCGAGATTGGCGGCAGTCGCAACGTATTCGTTAAGTTGCAGTCAA
>ERZ773046.249-NODE-249-length-37507-cov-6.595616_pt1 | contig 37507 bp, 47 predicted proteins | sample MGYA00580634_ERZ773046 | MGnify/ENA primary metagenome ERZ773046 (study PRJEB29015, sample SAMEA2738127) | human oral metagenome | biome: human oral; feature: human-associated habitat; material: saliva | place: China | collected 2159 ... | reverse complement strand
TGCGCACTTACGCCTACATTTATCAGATAATCTTCATATCCTGCTCGGGGGTACAATCACATTGAAAGCCCCTCTGTAAATCAGCGATTTGCAGAGGGGCTTCTATTTACATCGGACGCTTTCACGGACGTTTTTATGCAGAACTCCCAAAAAGAGGGCGAGGAGGTTTTCACCTCCCCGCCCTTGTTTGACGTTGCGAGATTACGAAAATAATCACGTACATCTGTGAGCATAAGCTCGTTCAAATTCAGCACCCAGAAGGGTGGACAATGTAGAAGCGTGCACTCATCTACACAGCAAAGGTAGGCAATTTTTTGATACCACCAAATACCAGCAGACCTTTTTCGTGAGGTCACGAAAATGATGCCACGCTATAGCAGCCCACGAAGGAGCGGTAGCCACAGCCTGCGTGACACCCACGCACCCAAAAGCAACGCAATAGCGAGGAGTGGCGCAAACGCTTTGAGGCGCATATCCTGCCACGCAGTCAGCTTGGCGGGGACTTCCACCACCTCGGTGATGCGTACGCTATCTACTCGCCCAGTATTGATGGTATCCACCCGCCAGCGGTCACGCCAGCGGTACACCTCTTTGACCTTGTAGATGGTATCTCCCGCCATACGCTCGGTTAGGTAGATGCTATCGTGGACATACACGCTGTCCAAACGCCAGCGGTCTCTCCACTCTACCCTCGTCCGCTCTACGGGGACGACCCGCACCTTCGGTGAGCAGGAGGTCAGGAAGTAGCCCAGCAGTGCAACGGCTACGGCCACAAGAAGCGTCTCCCACCAGCTTAGTCTATTTGTTTTCATCGTAAATCTGTGTTAAGTCTTTGATAGATAGCCACAGCTTGCTACCTTTGTAGGAGAGAGGAGCTGGAGCTGGAGATTGGCTTTCAGATTTCGTACTCATGATAAATCCTATCCAGCCCCTTCCTCTCATGCGCCCTGCCGACGGTGGGGCGCACTTATTTAGGGCTGAGCCTCGCCAGCCTCAGCCTCGTCCTCCTCCTTCCACTGCTTCTCGAGAGCGAGAGCTTCCGCTTCGTCCATTAGCTCATAGAGGTGTGCATCCTCCGCACGTGTACGGACGAGCCTGCCGATCGTTCGGCGCTCACGGCATACGACCATCTTGCCCTTTGGGGCTTTAATTCTTACTGACTTTCCCATGTCTAAAATCTGTTAAAGGGTTAGCGATAATTGATTGTCCACCCCTTCGAGGTGGCTGTCTCTCCGAGCGTCACAAGCTCGTCGTCATACTTGTCTACGAGCGAGCTGTGTAGGGTGATAGTCTTGTTCGTTGCACTTTGGGCATTCTCGACAATGTGCTTCACGCTCTCCAGCGAGAGGTTGGCACACGCGGAGAGGTCAATGCTCACCTTAATCCCCTTGATGCGCACATCCTCGAGTGACGTACAGCCACTAAACGCCGAGGCTACATTTGTCGTCCTTGACAGGTCGATAACGCCATTCACTGAGCGCAGCTTTTCGCATCCATTGAACAGGTATGATGCATTTGTTATTAGCCCACCCGAAAGATCAAGCGTGACGCTCTGCAGGGAGGTACAGTTGTTGAAGAGGCCTTGAGCGATCTCCAGCTTTGGTGCTGAGCCAATGGTGGCAGACGTGAGCGACTGGCAGTTACTGAAGAGCCACGTTGCGTTTGTGAGTGCAGGAAGGGCTCCTATTGTCGCCTTGGTCATCGAGGTGCACCCATCAAACATCGTTGTCGCCGTTTTAACCTCGAGAAGATCGGGGAGTTCAACCGAGCGAAGCGACGGGCAACGCTGTGCGTATCTGTCGATATACAGCGCTTTCTCGACGCCCTCAACAACGGGCAGTTGCGAGAGGCGTGGGTTTTGTGCGAACATATTTTTCAGACTAACAGGACGGAAGGTATCGCTTACCACCATTGGTGGGTAAACATCGTCCTGCCAGTCCGAGAACTGCTGCTCCCTGATAACGGTGATCTTGCTGTATGATAGCGCCGCGATCTTCGCCTCCAGCACCTCCAGACCGTCGTCGTCGGTGACCTGTGCACCCTTAGCTCGCAGGGCGTTGATTATGTTGCGTCGGTGGCTGTCAAGCTCCATGAGCTGGTCTGCCGATAGGGTTTGTTCGTTCATCGGTGCATCCTTTCCTTTGTTTATTCGATAGAGGTATTGGGTCGTGATGGCGTTGATTGCTGCATACTGCGCCTCTGTGAGCTTGGGGTTGTCGGTGGTCGTCTCGAGATAGGACTGATAGGCGGACTTACCTACCGCACCGTCAGCCCCGCGCTCTCCTTGGACTCCTTGGACTCCTTGGACTCCTTGGGTGCCTTGCAGACCGCGCTCCCCTTGGACACCTTGAATGCCCTGGGCGCCTTGCTCTCCACGTTCGCCAGGGTCGCCCTTTTCTCCTCTCTCTCCCTTCTCACCTCGCAAGCCCTCCAGCACGTTAGCCTGCACCTTTACGGGCGTCTCGTTGCTTCCATACTTCGTGACCTTACAGAGGTCTACTACTATCTCGTAGTCGTGGTAGCCATCAGCATACGCAGGGTCGGGAATGCGCCCCGTTGCGGTCATCGTGTAGACCCCCAGCCCCAGCTGTCGGGAGATGTCTGCCGTCACCTCCACCACCAGCTTGCCGTCTTCTACGGAGTAGGGTATGGTGGCCATACCTCCGCTCTCGCTTGACACCATCACGTGCAGTCCTTCCAGCTCTGCAGGGTCTAAGACCTCGCCCGAGGGCTGTTTGACCAGCTCCACGGGTATGCGTTTGTCCGTACCTCTTTGCACAAGCTGGAGCGCCTTGCCGTCGCTCTTACTTCCAAATGGTCGCATATAGTTATGTTTTGGTCGGGGTGGTTGGTTGCAGGCGCAGGCGGTCACCCCATTACCGCCCGCCCTGCTGTGTTAGTTACTTTAGTCGGGTGAAGTTCTTGCCGTCGTTCGTCGTCATCGCCTCCTGCCGTGGCATTTCGCCGAGCGGAGGTATGGCTACGTGTACCCACATGCTCTGCCCCTTTCGCTCGTAGATGACCTGCTGGAAGCCTCCGCGCTTGCGGATGATGTCGAACAGATCGCGAAGACGCTCTGGTCTCTTCGCTGGTACGATGTCAGCAGCCTGCCCAGCGAGATGCTGGCTCTTCTTCACGCCACCGACGGCGTGGTTTACGTCCCAGCTTCGGAAGCCCGAGGTCACCTTGATGGGCTCTCCGAACTCCTCGCGGATGCCGTCGAGGTAGTCAATCAGTCGCAGGAGGTCGCGCTTCTGCGTGGCGTTGGGGGTGTTGTCTTTTCCGAGGCGCGCGGCCGTTTGGCTTCGCGTCAGCTCCTCGAGGGTGAAATACTTGCTCATAGTCTATTCTGCTTTTGCGAGGTTACGGACTTCATTCAGCGCCTTTGCCAGCTCCTTTGCCAGCTCCTGCGTCTGTTTGGCGCTGTTCTTGATCGAGGTAGTATCGTGCTTGGGGAGGTTTTCCCAAACGCTCCAGCCCTCCGTGGCGACTGCCCCGATCGACGCAAAGACAGTCATATAGGGAAGCTCGGGGATCGATATGCGCACCTCGAAGTCGATTATGAACAGAAGGACGTCGATGAACGCGAATATGGCGATGACGAGGTAGTACCTGATGAGCTTGCCGAAGACACGGCGCGCGATGCTCGACTGGATCACCTGCTTGTTACGCTTCGCTCTCATTATGCCTGTGATCGTGTCGACGATCACGGCGGCCAATACGATGAGCATGGCTACCGCCATCAGCGTCGCCGTCTCATACGCCTCTTCGGGGGAAAAGAATTTAAACATAGTCTTTGGTTTTGGTTGGTTATCGTGTTTTATGTCGAGCAGCTACACTACTTAGCTGCAGAATATCCTTAGCGCGTATCTTACCCTCTACCTCCACTCGGATAGACGCTGCGGAGGTCAAGTGATTGGCAAGTCTGCCCTGCTGCGCCTTGTTAAGTATCAGCTCGCCAGGATTGACTCGAGCGAGAACTCGGTCGCCAGAGCCATCACCACCTGGCACGATACCACCATTGGCGAACTTCGGTATCTTCTTAGCCGAAGACGAAATGAGTGCTATTAGACCGCCAACAGCAACCGCAGCAAGAGCCACACCGACAAATGGGATGCCCGCGTGAGCCTTAGCAGCCTTAGCAGCCGCCCCAACAGTGTCAGCAGAGGTCTCGGCCTGCGTAGCCGCTATACGCGCCGTCGTAAGACCTAACTCCGTGGCGGTAGATGTCGCCTCCGTGGTGGTCACAAGCGTTCGACCTGCAACCTGCTGTGCCGTGAGAGCCTGCTCGGCTGCTGCCGCCACCTGTCGGGCCTGCGTAAGCCCCTCTATCATCTTCACAAGAGAGAGGATAGTGTCGATGCCCTGCGTTGCAGAGTCAAACACCGCAAAGAAGCGCTCCCACGCTGAGGCCTGCGCATCGGGGTCGAACGCCTTTTGCAACTCGCTGAATGCGCTCTTGAGGTGGCGAGCGCTCTGTGCCACGGACTTCAAGCCCGAAAACGATTGATCTTTGACCGCCTCTCGGTACTTCTTCAAGTCGGACTGAATAGTCGCCACCTTGATAGCTTGGTCGAGGGTCTTGGTCTCTTTCTGAGCCTGCTTGAGAGCCTCAGCAACATCCAGCCCAGCCTTTTCAGCCTCCTGCAGCTGGCGCACGTAGTCCTCCATAAGCTGCTTCTCCTCACCGAGCTTCGTGGCTTCGTCCTTCTTGTAGTCGTAGCTCGTGTCACGCACGCCCTTGACTGGGGTAGCGGACTTAGCGATAGAGGAGAGGTCGTTGGAGAGCTTTTCGCCCAGCTCCTTTTTGAGCTTTTCCTGCCCATCGGTGGTCGTAGTGGTCTGGTTGGCTCGCTCACGAGTAGAGGATATGAGCTTAGCGAGAGATTCTGCGTACTCATTCTCCTTGAGCCTGCCCTCCTCTCGTGCTTTCTCCAGCTTCTTCGCTTCGTCAGCGTAGTTGCGTTGTAGGCTTGCAATATCGGAGACAGCGTCTATCTCGCTCATCTTAGCCTTGACATACTCATCGTTTAGATCAAGCTCACCATGCGCCTTTATGGTTGCGTTCAGCTCGGCCTTCGCACGCTCCGCCTTAGCTCTGCGCAGATCATCCTCCGTAGCAAGGCCATATTTCACCTGCGCTGTGATCAGTTTGAGTTCCGCTGCACTTCTCGCCTTCTCCTCAGTTACCTCCCTTTCTACAAGCAGATGCGTCTTTAGGCTGTTGTACTGCTGGTCGTTGAGGGCCTTCTCACCAAGAAGCGATGCGAGCTTCTCCCTATACTGGGTGGCAACCTTGTCAAGTGCAAGACGATACTCTTCTTCGGAGATGATGCCTGCCGCACGCTGGTTGTGCAGTTCGTTGAGTTCCTTGGCGGCCGCCTCTCTTGTGCGCTGCAGTTCGCTCTTCTTCTTGCTCTTCTTTGAGTCATCGTCGGATGAGCTTGACACGCCACCGCCACCAGCGAAGCTCCCGCCAATAGACTTTACCTCGCCTTGGGCTTCGCCATCAATCTTGATACGCTTGACATGAAGCTCCTCTGTCTTTACTTCTGCATCATTCGCAACCAGCTGGCTAGCAGAAACATCCCTAAAGGTCTGATAAGTTTTTCCTTCCTCCAGGATAGATACAATAAAACGCTTGGCTTCTCTTGAAGCATCAGTACCAAACAGCTCCTTGTATATTCCCTTGAGTTTGCCTAACTCGTACTGATTATCCGTAGAGGTTCGTACATCCTTATCGTATGTAAATCCCTTCAAGTAGCCATTCCTTTGAGCAACGGAAAGCGAGAATGATTTGGCAAGGACCTTTCCAACTCGCTCCATATCGTCTGCGGAAAGGCTCTTACCACCCTTTTTGAGATACGCCCCATATAGGTCTTGAAGGGGCTTCTTATTCGTCTTTGCAGTTTCGCTGTAGAAGTCAATCTGTCTATCGATCTCCTTTAGCTTGAGTATCTTGCTTACAACATTCTTGATTCTGTCGTACTTCCCTGCAATTCGGTCAAGAGAGCCCTCCTGCAACCCCAGGGACTTCTCCAACTGGTGCTGCACCGTCTTCTGCTCCTCGAGCTTCCCATCTAAGCTCTGATACAGACTGAATAGGCGGGAAATCTGCACCTCCTCATCGCTTCGGGTAGACTTGATTTCCCTCTGCTTGGCGAGGTACTCGTTCTGCAGTCCGTTAATCTCCTTCTGCTTACGATACCAGTCTGCAAGAGCGGTCACGATAGCCGTGATGCCTGCGATAATCGCCATAGGCGCAATCGTGGCCATAAGACCACGGATAGTCGCCAGCGTGGAAGCCCAAGCGAGTTTTACTGTGGTCGTGGCCCTTGCCCATAGTGACACCGTGGTGGATGCCGCCTTGGTTTGCTCTGCGATAATCTCGCTTGCAGGGCGGAATGAGAGGTTGCCAGCATTGCTGATAGCTCGCTGAGTGTTCAGCACGCCAGCCACCGATGCAGAGGACGAGGGGAGATTAGTTGCTCTCCCTCCGATATTGTAGTGAGCCTTATCCGCAGAGGCCTGCAGAGCGGCAAGACGCTTGATGCGCGCTTCTTCGTTCTTCGCACGAGCCTCTGCGAGGAGTTCGCGTCTGTTGTGGTTTGCCTTGTTCAGTGCATCACCAGTGGCGGCGAGTGCGCGTGCATTCTGCTCCAGCTTACCTGCTAAGCGCGCTTCTTCTCGCTCTCGCTTCGTGATATTCGCAAGTTGCAGGCGTGACTGGTCTGCAATAGCCTTGTCGTACTCCCGCTGGCTCTTAGAGACTATCGCAGCCTGTTCTCTCTGCAGGTCGCGGATAGCCTTCTGCTCCTCAGAGGTATATCGGTCGGCCTTATTCAGAGCGGAAGTAGCTGCCTTTACATCCTTTGGTGCTGTGGCAGCCTCCAGCGCACGCTTGGCAGCAGCCACTCGTTCATCCTTGGCTCGCTCTATCTGCTCCTGCTTGGCGATAATCTTGGCGGCCGCCTCGTCGTTAGCACGCTGGAGTGCGAGCTTGGCATTAGCAACTCTCTGGGCCGCCTCCTCTTCGCTTCTCTGCATACCACGGAGTAGAGCCTGATGCTCGTTCAGCAGGGTGCGCTTCTCCGTCTGTGCGTTGGAGAAGTTATCTACCGCCTTCTGGAAGCGCACATCGCCTGTGTACTTGGCTACCTCAAGGCGCTTCTTCTCCTTCTCTGTAATCGTGCCTGCCGCCTGCACAGCCGCCTCTGCACGCTGGAGCTGTTGCTGGGCTTCGGCGAGGGCCTTCTGTGCTTCCAGCTTAGCTCGCTTTGCAGACTCCTTGGCAGCCGCCTCGTCAGCTATGGCCTGCGCCTGCGATGCCTTGATAGCTGCGCCTGCTTGATTCCACGTTGTTGAGAACTTACTCCACAGACGAGCACCAAGCAAACCACCCGCCCAAATATATAAGTTCGAGAGGTGCGTGCGCAGGTAGTCCAGTAGGTCCTTTACCTTCTCGATAAGAGCCTTGAAGTTGTCGTACACGTGCAGAGAGTCCGCAAGGCTGGTAAAGGAGTTTTTGAGACGGCCAAGAGAACTCTCGAGGTTGTCGGTGCTGGTGTCCCCAGAGAGCTTCGCCAGCTCATCGGAGAACTTACCCATAATCTCAGCACTTCGGAGCTTACCCTCCTTGAGGAGCTTATCCAGCTGTGACATCGACACGCCCGCAGCGTTCGCCATGGCCTGCATAGCCACAGGCATACGCTCGCCAAGCTGGCGACGGAGCTCTTCACTGGAGATCTTCCCCTTACTCATCATCTGAGTAATGGCCATCATCGTAAGAGCCGCCTCTCCGCCAGAGATACCGAACGAAGCCATAGCCTTACTGATATTGGAGAAGATGCGTTCCTGCTCAGCCATAGCGATGCCAGCAGGAGTTGCAGCCGCCTTGAACTTAGCGAACGCCTCGGTAGTGCCGATGAGGTCTGTACCGTACTTATCCGTAAGCTCTGCGAGGAACTTCAAGCTACGTGCATACTCGCGGGTGTCCGTGCTGATATTGCGCAGTACTACGCGTGCACGGCCTGCCTCTCGAGTCGTATTGACAAGAGAGGAGATAAAGCTACTGATAGAGGTAACGCCTGCGCCCAACGCACCAGCCATTGCAAGGGCTTGGAACTGGATTCCACGGAGCGAAGCCTTGGCGCTCTCGGCTTGCTGCTTGAACTTGTCCGCAAGCAGCTCTAATCGGACGGAAAATGAAAGATTATTAGCCATAGGCTGGTAGGCTGAATGTGTGTATTACTTATCTGCGACTACGATTTCCGCATCCTTGAGCTGGTCAAAGATGGCTTGACCTACGTCCTCGCTCTCTACCTCCCACGGGAATGGCAGGAGCTTCTCTGGGGAGCATACGGAGTCTTGTGCGAGGTGCGGGAGCATAGACATCCAAGTGAATAGACGATTGTACTCGAGTCCTTCCTGCTTTCGCTTCTGTATGGCGTTCAGAATGGCTGGGATCTCCCACAGCTCCATTCTGTCCATAACATACCCTGCGTCAATACCTCCGTCCACGATTATCATATTGGCAATAGTCGTGAAGTCTGGCCCGTCATCTTCGCCATCGCTGGCTTCTCCTTCGCCTGTATCAGAGAGGGAGGCGGTAATAGGAGTAAGTTCCTCAAGGGTGCGCTCCAGTCGCCCATATAGATGCGACGATACCTCTACGCTATCCAAGACAGACACCCACGCATCGAAAGGCATCTTGCTACCGCCATCCTCGCACCTCTGCAAGCAGTAGATGAGGAGCGGTATCTGCTCACCGTCTTGGATATTCAGTGTAGAGAAACTCCGCGCGGAGAGCTTCTCGAAAAGAAGTACCGCGCGGAGTGTCAGTGGGAATGGCACGCTGTCCATTAGAAGGTAATCCCTGCGGCGGTAATCGCTTCGGTACTGCCGATTTCCTTATCCGACTTGTCCTTGAGAGGACCAGATCCGTTGAGCGTGCAGGTAAAGGTCTCGTACTCACCGCCCGTACTGCTCTTGCTAAGGTCGGAGATAGTTACCATACCCTTGCGGAGAGCCGCACCCTTGGTTACAGTGCGAGGACCTGCCGAATCTTCCGCGATGGTTACCTCGCAGATCTCGAACGAAACAGCCTTGCCCGATGCGGCAAGGTTTTCGAGAGCGTTGTAGGACAGATGCCCTGGGGAGTTCGACACGTACGCTTCGATAGAGGCGGACCAGTCGTTGCGACCCCCGAGCTTATCAGGACTCTTCCCAGACATCTTGCTGGAGATTTCGATAGTCTGTGGTGCGAATTTGAAATCATCCTTCTTTACGTAGGGAACGAACAGCCCAGCAATGAACATGCCGTTTGACTCGCCTCTGACGAGATCCCTGTTCTTGTCGTACTTGGGGTTTGGAGGTGTTTGAGTTGCCATAAGAACTGCTATTTAGTTATTGGTTTTGGTTATGATATTTCGAACGTAAGCGACTGGAAGAACTTACCATCAGAGTAGCCCTCTTCGGACTCGTCGAGCGTGGCACTAGTTTCGCTCCAGCCCATCGTCTTCCCGACCTCATCATTGCGCCCTCCATCGAGGACAGCATCCACCAGCTTCACCAGCTCAATAGATCTGTCGTAACCATCGGAGAAGCACAGAACGGTTACATAAGCTTCGCTGTGCGTGTCGCCTGACTTGTCTCGGTCTCGACCGTAGGCGCTGCGATATACGATTATGTAGTCGCCAGCGGTTTCTTCTGGAGCTATCACTGGGTAGATTTTATCCCCTACCAGCTCACGCAACTCCTCACACGCAAGGAGCTTGCTACGCACCCACTGGGCGGTGTGCCATTTTCTGTTGTTGTCGAGATAGATACTCATACGTTGGTTAAGACTTTCGTGACCCCTGCAAGGAGTATTCGCTGTGCGCGTGGCGTACTTCTCTGCTTGGCGTGCGTCCAAAAGAGAGTGGGCAGCACCCTACCTCTGAACTTCCCGCTCCGTGTGTATCTGTCAGCCGTACCCTTGTCAATGAGGTGGGCATGGTTCGCAGCTTGCGATTCCTGCCCCATAGACGTAGCTCCATTGACATAGAGGAAACCGATCGAAACAGATACTCGTCCTCCCCTGCTTCTTCGTGGCATACGCCTGCGAAGCCCTCGGATGAGGTTGCCCCTTGGCACGTGCCCATTCCTATTCGGCTGTTTGTACAGAGGAGGTAGGGTGGTGCGAACATCCTGCTGGTACACCTCCGCAGCACGGAAGAATGGTTCACGAAGACTCTCGGGGCTTGGAGCTTCCTTGAGCCTGCCGATAAAGGACTCGACCTCGGGGAATCCGTTGAGAGAAACTACATCGGGCATACTCTATTCGTCTACATAGCGAGCTGTGACCTGCACCGTTCTGTCAAGCATAGGCTGGAGCAGTACGATGCGATAGAGTGCACCCTCGAAGCGAAGCCACCCAGAGGCAGATAGGCGCTTATCAGCGCGAACCACGAACACCACAGCCGAGGTATCGACAACCTCACGTGCCTGCAAGCCATCTTTGTCGTAGGTCGGGCGAAGCGTTCGGAGGTAGGCACGAGAGCGGAAACTCTCTACCAGCTCCTCCTTCACTGCACCCGACACACTCTGCGTCTTTACAGCCTTGAGGAACACCAGTCGGTGTGTGAATGCTCCTGCGTTCATCGCTCTAATCGGTATCTACCTATGAGTGAGCCAAGCGAAAAAGCAAGCTCTGTCACTCGCCCGACACGATACCCCTCTCGGTCAGCATAGAAGCGTGCGACTATCATTCGGAGAGCGTGCCGAAGCGCTGGAGGCAAGTCGCCTGATGCCTGCTCCACCTCGACCAGAGGCCTGCGGAGAAGCCCAGAGAGATAGTCCTCGGCAGTATCAATTAGCTCAATAATGAAGTAGTCATCCTCATCGTGGTCTACGTTCAGATGCTTCTTTGCTTCCTCGAGAGAGATATATGTTGGCATAGCTTACTTACGCTTTACGCTTCAAGCAGGCAAACGCTTCATTACGGAGCACAGTGAGTGAGTAGTCACCATTGAGGGTGAAGTCGATGCGGTCTGTGATGCCGTTGTACTGGGCATAGAGGCGATCGCCACTGCCGTGGTGGGCAAGGACTGCATAAGACATCACGCCAAAAAGGATAGCATCCTGCGGCATAAACGTGGTGGCAACTACAGGGTAACCGTTCATGTGACCATCCTCAAGAATCATCTTCTGGGTACCCTTTTCTACTGGAGTAGTCTTTAGTAGGCTGTAGGTTGTAGGGTGTACGAAGTACGCAGTACTATTGTCCGTCTCGACATCCCTGCTGAGCACCTCGGCCTCAAGACTGGCAACCTCAGTCAAGGTAGGATTCACGGTTTTGCTCCACGAAGAAGAGACTGGCGCAGCATAAGGCGTAGCCAGGACAGAGCCTATGCCATTATTTGGAGTGGCAGGGGCAGCCTTCGCAAACAAAGCGAGGTTGAGGGCTTTGCCAACAGCCTTACCAAGTCGAGAAAGAACGATAGCACGGAGATTGAGGTTAGTTGAATTGATAGCCTGCGACGTTACGGGGACGTAGACACCGATACGCTCTGACTTAGCAGAGATCTTGCTGAGGTCGATACTCTGATCGGAAAGAGCAACATTTTCTCCTGCAATAGTAGCTGTCACTCCAGCGAGAACAGGCCATACAGGCTGACCGACCACCCCAGACTGCATCGTTAGACCGACCTTGGTGTGGACAAGCTCTGCCTCGAGAGGCTGTACAACCTCTTGGATAACTTTTGGCTGAGCTGGCTCTACATTCGTAGTCAGCGTTGTTGCGCGCTCCTCGAGTGGGACCTCCATTCGAGTATCAATAGCTCGCATCGCACCTTCAAGGAAGCGCTTAGACGATTCTACATGCTCGCTCGACTTGTCGGGCTCGAGAGCCTTAGAGACAATAGCGTTGAGGCTTCGCTCCTGCATATCCTCGCTAATTCGGACAAGCTCGCGCTCTTCATCTTCGGTCAGCGCACCTGCGTGGCGCTTACCCTGCAGCTCCTTGAATCGCACGTGCAATTCGTGCAGCTGTTCTTGTTCCTTTGTCATAGTTAATTGGTTAAATGGTTAAAGGTTGGACTTGGTTATATCAGCCCAGCGAAGAGCGCGCTCTGCCAATGGCGTACGAGCAACTGGCTCGGGAGCTTCCTCGGTGGTCGTTTTGTCTTGGACTGGTTCGGGAGTAGGCTCTTCGGTTGGCTCGGGTAATCCTCGCTCCTCATCGAGAGCCTGCTTTGAGCGTTCTGCAGATGCAGTGGTCGTTGGATAGGCTGGAGTACTCACAACCGACACATCACCGATATACGAGAAGTGGTCAATGTGACGAAGCCACGTACCATCAGAGAGCTCTTCCCAGCGAGTGTCTCCCTTCTTTACGCCAAAGAGGAAGGAAGAGCCACGGAGGTCTCCACGGCGGAGGAGCTCTAGCGTATCGTTTCCTAACTGCGTATTTGGGGCTTCGAAGCGGTACTGCAGTCCACGCTCAGTAATGGTTAGCTGAAGGCTACCACTCCCGTTGGTGCTTCGTGCAAGCAACTGCTTTCTGTCGTGCTCGTAGAGAGCTAAAATATCGGATGAGCGCAGAAGATCTTCGGTGACTGCGCCCTGGTGGACGATCTCACGAAACGAGCGGTCTTCCCACCAGTCGTACATCACTTCGCTCTCCTCGTCATAGACGATGGCAAGCCCCTCGATGGTGCGCTTCTCTTCGCCCACCAAAGAGGGCGCAGATAGCGAGCTGAGGCTACTCCTTCGTTCGTATATGTTATTCGTATTGCTCATAGGCTTTGGGCTTTATATAACGTAGTTATAGGGCGTATTTTGACACCACTTTTTGCTATTCTTCTGCACTTTTAGAAGGGCCTCCATCTGGGTGCAACTCCTCAATACTCGGGCGAGAGGAGACAAGGGCCACGTTACACGTGATAAACAGCTGGTCACCACCCTCAATAGGCTCTCTGTTCTCGAAGATTCGCCCCTCATTTGGAGTCATAACGCCTGCCTCCACGCTGCTCTTTACGTACTCTGCACGTGTGCGCAGGTCGGTAGCGAATAGTCGGGAGAGGTCAAAACGGATGCGCTCGGATGCCCGCCTTGATCTTGGCAGTAGCTTCACAGAGAACTCTTGTTCAATCTGCAGGATAAGCGGCTGGAGTGTTTGGTTGAGGAAGTTGATCTGCGAGTTCTCCGCTTCCTTGTAGTTCGTGCTTTGATCAGCGAACACCATATAGGGGTGCACACCGAAGAAGCGACATATATCCAGAACGGAGTACTTTCGCACCTCGAGTAGCTCCGCATCGGAGTTGCTCATCGAGGACTCTATGAACTGCATAGATCCCGACAAGCGGATGATTCTACGCCCCTGCGCAATCTCGCTGTTCACTCGGTCTGCCACTCGGTCTGCCACATCAGCATCGAGTGCGCCAAGCCCCTGCAATTCATTGCCGCCCACGAGGAAACCGCTCTTTTGGTTACCCGAGAGCAGTCCGTTATTCGTCTGCTTATCTGCATTCGCACTAAGCGAGAGAGACAGAGAAGCATACGTGATAGTTGACACTCCAGTGTAACCGCCATCGAGGCTGTTGTTCTTTAGGTGGATAATCTCGTCAGCAGAGAACACACCGTTGATATTCCACACATAGTCCGAGACGCTGTAGTTATTGCTATGCTTGTCGTAGGACACTGCGCCATCGCCAAGCAGGATAATATCCAGCAGTTCACCTCGAGAGGAAAAGCGAGGATATATATAGGCGTTCCCAGAGAGTAGCAGCCGAGCAACTACATTCTTTAGCAGGACGAAGAAGTTCTGCCTGCTATTCGCCTGCCCTGCAAAGAGCGTGTTGAGCTGAGTATCACCTGCGTATTTGAAGATGCTCCCCGAGCGCTTTAGGTGCTGAAGCTCGAGCGAGGCAATAGTCCCAGAGAGAATATCCACGCATCGATACACGCTGGCGATAGCCATGGCGCTATCAGGTGTAGACACCGACGGGGCGTTGAATTGATTTACGAACTCCTGCACGCTTCCGCCAGATGCGCACTTATCGCCACCAGCGTAGTACGACCGCTTGAAGAAGCGAGTGAAGAATTGAGAAATGGTCATTTTATACGATAGTTTTGAAGTGGTTAAACAGCCAAAAGCCCATTAGGCACGTGATAGCTCCGTCAATCTTGTCCGAAGCCACAGCCTTGACGGGCTTGCGGTTTTCGAGGCGGTCCTCGTCTATCACAGCATTGCCAAAGCAGTATGCCGTGATAGGATTAGGGTCAAACGTGATGCTATCCTGCGACAGAGCCAGCTCAAACGACATCACAGCCGTATTGAACGAGCCATTGGTTTGCGGAATAGCCTCAAGATTACCCTTACCTACCTGCGGAGTAGACCGCAAGAGGTTCGTGAACTCGAGTGCCTTATATGGGTCGTATCCTATTTTCAGGGTAGAGAGAGGCTGTCGGAGAATAGTATCCACGATGAGAGGATAATCGATGCTGTCGCCCTTACAGAGCGTCAGATATCCGTCATCCGCCCACCGCTTGTAAAGCTCTCGGTTTACGTGCGTGGCGAGCATACCCTCTGGGAAGAAGTAATGTGTGATAGCGTGGAACGGGCATACTTTGGTGCGCCCCTCGGGAACACGACTGGGCGTGTAGACAAGGAACGTAAGCGCGCTAAAGTCATCACGGACGGACAAGTCCACAGCGCACATAGCCCGATAGCCACGAAGCGACTCCATAGGTACGTGCATGAACGCCTTTTCAATCGTCTCACGAGGTATCCACATCTCACGCTCGTCTCGAGCGAAGATATTGAGGAGCTTGTTGCGGAATGCCTTCATATCCCCTGCCGTGAGCTGGGCTTTCTTGTACTCCGCTTCGTAGTATTCAGGGCGCACCGTTACGCCTAAGTGAGGCTGTACCTTGTGCCACGTATTAGGGTCGCCCTCCTCGTCATCTACATCGGGCTCAAAAATGTGGGCAAAGATGCTATCATTCTCCACCTCTCCGCGGAGGATAGACTTATAGGCATCCAGCATCTCCGTAAAAGGCGTATCGAGCTTGTCGCTGGCGGTTGTGATTACCACCGTTAGGGGATTCTTTCTCGCACCCATCGAGGAGGTGAGAACACTCTTTAGCGCATCATTGTCCGCCTGCGCATACTCGTCTATGATCACCAGTGAAGCATTCAGACCATCCAAGCGGTCAGCCGCAGACGACAGACAGCGTGCGATAGACATTTTTCCAGGTATGCGATTGTACACCTGCTCTCTGTTGATTTTAAAGCGCCTAAGAGCTGGGTCAAGCGCACGGAGTATCTTAGAGATTACATCGAAACACACTCTTGACTGCTGGTAACTATTACTACCCACGTAGCTCTCTGCGTTGGCATCACCATAGAGGAGGTCATACACCGAGAGCGTAGCAATAGAAGTCGTCTTGCTGAACTTACGTGGCACGAAAAGAAGGACATCACGAACAAGTCGCCTTTCTCCGTCCTCGTGGTAGAACCAAAAGATATTGGCGAACTGGAAGACCTGCACGGGGGTAAGCGCGAAGAACACCATACCCTCGGCAGACGGGAGGCGGATATTTTCGTAGAACGTGATGAAGTGACGCACCTTCTCGTCTCGAAGCACATACTTGTCCACCTTATGCAGGAAGCGCTCAATAGACAGAAGCTCATACACGTTGTGCAGGCTTGGATGCTTGATGCACTCGCGTATATACGACGATAGACGCTTGTCGAGCTTGTTGAAGCGTGGGTATGGTATCTTAGCGCTTCGCAGCCGCTCTACGACCCCGCTTTTCAGTGCTGTCGCTTCGCTTTGACTTAGTTGTTTCGTCATATATCTGCTGGAGTATGTGGTTGAGCTTGTCTACCTCGTCACCGCTTGTGAACTTCGCAGTTCGTACGGTCATCTGAAGCTCGGAAAGCTGTGCGCGGAGTTCCTTGGATGCTTCAATAAAGATGGACCATGCAGGATTAGCTCGCTTGCGTGAATCACCCTCACGACTGGTCTCTGTGACTACTATGCCATCAGACATCAGCACCGCATAAGACTCCCGACATACGCCAGCCATCTGCGCTGTGGCCGATATTAGCGGCTCAAACGCTGGGGAGTATGCGCCGAGGGCCTTTAGCCCATCTCTTAGGAAGCATGCGGTTTCTTCTTGCGTCATTTTGCAGAGGGCACTACATAAACCCAGCGAAATGCGCATTTTTGACACCACTTTACCCCCAAAACTTTTCAGCCCACGCCAGCACCCCCACGTGACTTTGAGAACTCGTGCAAAGAAAAGGGAGCGAGGGGTGGTATGCAGGGGGCCTCTCCTTCCATAAAAATCACCTCCCCCTGGTCTCGCAAAGTTGATTTTTCGGTCGTCGGAAAAATTTCGGAGGAGGGGCGGAAAAAGTGCCTAAAATGTTGGGAAATAGAGCGTTATCGTTTGGTGGTTTCGTTTTTTTGTTGTACCTTTGTAGTACAAAGAAAGGGGGAAACGCCCTCAGACTTTGGAACGGAAACGAACGCAAAAAGCCCCGCGCGCGTTTCACAACGAACAACGGGGCAAACTTTTTCTTAAAATCATTACAAAGGTATGGAAACTAATCAGACCAACCAAACGACCTACGCTACCACGTACGCCGTCGCTGCCAGCTGGGCAGGATGCACTACTATCCTATGCAACAACATCGCCTATATCGACGATGAGCTAATGTACACTACAATCGGATACGAGTGTGACGAAGAGACGGAAGAGTACCCAGAAATCTACCAATACTACATAACCAACTGCAGCGAAGACCTTTGCGAGTTCCTGCATGAGCACTTTGGCCTCATGTTCGCATACAGTGAAAAACTGGATCTGTGGGTACTGCTCGTAGACCATTGCGGCACAGGATGGGACTACGTAGAGGTAGATACAGACCTACCAGCGGCAGCCGCACCACTCGGAACGAGAAGAATCGACTAACCTAAAACGATACAAGACAATGGAAACGAATAAGATCATAACGCTATTAGGAAAGGAGCTGACAATTTCGCATACCTACCAAATGACAAAAAGCCGCGTATGCGGATACCCTGGAACGGTAGAATCTATCGATATAGACCGAAAGGAGCTTACAAGCCTCATCAAAAGCGAAGAGGACGCGAAGCAGCTCGCCAAAGAAATGAGCGAGTACACCTACAACGAGGTGTATCGAAAATGCAAATCACGAGCCGAAAAAGGACATCCGTTATACGCTTATCGCACCCTGATGATATACGTCGATGGCGAGAGCTTGTTAAACAGTGGCTCTATATCGGCAGCCGCTATGTATAGCGAGCTTGACAAATGCAGCAAAATAGGCATAAGCTCCTATATAGATAGACTACCTGAGGAGGGCGAGGACGGGGAGGAGATCCCCCAAAATGTGACATCCAACAAAGCTGCGGCAGCCTTGGCATCTTGCGAATTTTGGCGAGCTATGTCCGAACGCGAATTAATAGACTTTGAGCGCCTGGAGGAAGAGGCACGCAAAAATTACAAGCGCTTGCACCCTGAGGAGTTCGAAGACTAAAAAAACAAGACGATGAAAACAAATGAGATAGCAAGGGCAGAAGTCCCATACACAGAAATTAACGACATAGTAGGCCTGCCAATCGTTGGCTACAGATTTGGCGACGCTCCAGATGGTGGGCACTCCTACAACTATAGAGATAGATCGCTTGAGCCGGGGGTATCCCTGGCACAATGGGGGCTACTCCCAGAAATATGGTCTTTTGCAATCTCAGACGTCAGCCACCTAAAGCGGAAATACTATAAGGGCGTTATTGCTGGTATAGGTGGCGACGACGAAGTGTGTATAAAAAAGTGCAAAGAGATCACCTATAAAGAGTATCTGCAGCTCCGCAAAGAGTTACACCTATCAAGCGTTGCCTACCTAAATTACAAGATAAGCATACTCAGATACTTTGTGAGCGCTGGATACTCCCCCGCGGACTACATGGCGGAAAAGGCAAACAAGCTGGAGGAGCTTAGACGCAAAATTATCAAAAGGCATGCAAAAATGGCATGAGCCCAGCAGACACACCAATGCCCCGCCGTCTATATTAGGCGTCGGGGCGTTTTATTGCTCGCTCATACGGGCGGGCAGCTACCTACCTATGCAGGTGGGTGGCATTGTCGTAGTGTGAGGTAGTCACCTGCACTAACGACAAAGGCGAGCGCGTACAACTGTGCATGCTCGCAACCTTTGCACCTTGTGGAGTGATACACTCAACGCTACAACGTGGTTTGCTATCTCCTCCCAGCGGAGGGGGTAGCCACAACGGGGAGCAATCAGCCCTCCGATCGATCCTTGAGATACTGACACACAGCGACGAGCGGACAAGCTCGCAAGGGCTATCACACCCTAACAGGAGAGGTATGCCCAGATGCGAGCGAGCCAGCTACAGAGAGGGGCGCCCCCCTAATAGGAGGAGTATGCCCGCCTCTCCGCTGGCTCACTGACCCAAAAAGCAGGGGGATAATACACCCTAATGGGTAGGCTATGCACCGACTAAAAGGCGGTCACTCGGATAGATAGGCAGACGCAAAGGCGGTCAATTCAGCCCGAGCGCGCTCCTTAGACGAGTCCAAGCTATTAGAGTGTAGTACCCTATGTGCCTCTATGTGGCACGGCCTGCAAAGCGCTCTAAGGTTGCAGGGGTCAAAAGCCCGCGCCCGCATATCAAGCGGACGACCTGCACACTCCTCAATAGGGAGTATATGGTGTACGTCTGTGGCTATGGTCGTCAGCCCCTTTTTTTCACAATCCTCGCAAACGGGGTGCGTGGATAGGTATGCAGCTCGCAAACGACGCCAGCGCCTTGAGTTGATCAAGCGGGTGTACTCCTTAGTCCTGTGCCTCTTCATCCTGGAGGGGGTGGCGGGTGAAACTGGAGAAGTCGGAGCGGTGGCAGGCGCTGACATCATCGTGATGATGAGTACAGCTACCGCCCTCGTGATGAGGGTTCGCGTGATGAGGCTCGTGATGAGTCAAGTCCGCACGCTTATGATGAGCGGCTCGTGATTCGTTGAACTTGTCAAGCGCCCAACGCTCGTATGATTCGTAGCTCGTGATTTGCGACGGAGGGCACTGCAAGCGCAAGAGCGATTCGTGAAGAAGGTCACGAGGAGCGAGTGAGTCGCCAGTGAGGCGCTCGGTTCGGTCTGCATACTTATCGTAGAGTGCTTGATAGTGCAGACGGATGAATCGCTCGTACCACTTCGGAGCATCAGCGTGCGAGGGCGTGGCCTGCTCGCCAACTATTTCCATTTTGGACATACTTGATACTTGGCCATTGAAAAGAGCGAGCAGGACAGCGGTCTCCTTGTGGCCGTCCTTCTTTCTGCGTCGTCTGCACCCGAACTCTGGTACCTCCCAGTCCGTCAGATCCTTGAATGCGTCTTGAATGGTTGTGTCGTCAGGGTCTTTCTCCCTCTGCTCTGCATATTGGAGCAGGCGGATAGCCATAAAGACAGAAGCCTTAAACAGCTGGTGGTTGCTCTTGAAGCCGAAGTGCTTGCGCAGTCGTCTCACCTCTACCGCTGCATCTGCGCCTATCCACGTTGTGATGCGCTGGTAAACTGGGTGTTCTTCTTGGATTGCCATATCAGTAGACATATCTCATATAGTATATTAGTGTGTTGGGTGGTACGGAGCGCAGTCCTGCGGTGCACCACAGAAAAGTTCATTTAGAATTCCGAGGAACTTCTTATAAAATAAAACCGCACCCCCCTTAAACGCAAGGGAGGGCGGTCTTATTGGCTACCTACCACGCCTTGGCGTGTGGTCTCTTATTATCTTCCAAGCCGAGCCTGCGTAGTCCACGTACTTCACATCCTTTTCTCCCGATAGAAGTTCAGGGCGAAGCATACGGGGGGTGACCTCATACCTTGGGCGCAGCTGGTGGTATGTCCCTCGTTCTGTGCCTTGAACTATATCAATCTCTCGACTGACAGCTATCCACTCAAAGCCTACGTATAGTCGGTGCAGTGGGTACTTACACCAAGCGAACGTACCAGAGAGCGCATACCCTCTTGTGGGCAAAGCTCCGTAGACTCTACCGAAGCAACGCGCTCGGTAAGCAGAAAGGAGATAATCGTCGGAAGCCATTCTGTTTGCACCGAACACCTCCGCAAGACTCTTCCCGTCACCAAGGTATCGCAGTATAGATGGAGAAGCTGATGGGATACCATAGCCTGCCGAGAAGTGCAGTTCGTCGTCGAAGCTTTCAGTCGTAGAGTCACTGAAAGTAAACCGCTCCCGTCTGTTCTTGGCTATATCATCACCCGTTCGACCGAGGTAGTCAGAGATCCACATCGATGGAGCTTGTGCGAGTACCGCACTGGGAACGCTCCACAGCTTCCACTCCGTGAACTGCTCGATATTGTCACCCTTCTTCTTGTAGAATGTAGGTACGCTGAACACCTCTAACTCTAAGTGGGTGAAACCTCGTGGAGGAAGTGGAATAAATACCCCGTCCCCCTGCTGGTCGCCAATGTTCCTGCGAGCGTGCGTTATACTCCCCCAATTTAGTTTGCTCTTATCCCCTCCATAGGAAAGGAATGGCACACTTCGAGTTGATCCTGCTGGGCCTGTCGTCCACATCAGCTCACCCGTTTGGCTGTACTGATTATATATGAGGTATAACTTCTCTCCGCTGGAGTTAGTCGCAGTCAGACTGAATGGGACGCGGGCCTCAATAAGCTGGTCCGTAAACTCCTTATTTGCCTTAGCCGAGTCGTTTATCCTCTTCGTGCCCTCTGGATCTCCGAGGTTATAGTTTCGTCCCGACGAATTATTGGAGTACATCTTGAGGCGCTCACCCGTAACCTCGTTCATCTCCTGATAGAGATCTGAGCCAAATGAGAGTAGCAGAGGCATATCAAGACGAAGGCAGAAGTTAGATATATCTCCTACGTTCGGTATCTCCATAGTCCAAGGGGTTTTCTCGTTGAGCTTGAGTCCAAGCGGGCGCTCTGTTGAGTTCATCTGATCTCGATACCACTTGAGCATCTGCACATACCCTCGTATAGCACCCTCCTCTTGCGCTGCATAGTTGTTAAACGACTTGGTGAGGTCGTAGGTGATTTCGTTGAGGTCAGCGCCGCTGTCATAAATCACGCAGTCCTCGTCTACCAGCTTTAGGGCTTGGTTGACATACACACCATCACGCACACGCTTCCAGCCGTCTACTCTTGCGTAGAAAACACTGTACTCCGTAAACTTTGGACTGAGAAAACCACCGAACTTTAGGCTCTTCACTCGTCCGTGGATACTCTTAGGATTCCATACCAAGGAGTAAAAGCGCCCATCCTCACCGAGTGTCTCCGCCTCTACCTCCAGTATGGCAGGAGTCTTAGCTGTACCCATGAGCGGGTCCGTCGTTCTGAATCGCCAGCCGAGGATATTCTTCGAGGATACATCAGCTCTTCCTACTGCCACCCACGGGGCGTAGTCTTCAATCTTTGGAAGCTCCATACCCTTGCGTACGGAATCAAGGTGCGTGTATGTAGTCACGACAAGGTTACCATAGCTCTCATGAAGAGACAGCTCTCCATCATCTCCAAGCACCTTCATCTGTACTGGAGTAAAGGACAACTGAGAGTCTTTATTGTTGAGTGTGGCTGCTGGGGTCGCGTTGCCTTGTTCGAGAGAGGATATATCCGAAACAATGTACATTCCGCTGGACTGCTCTATTCGCAGGCTAAGCGAGCTAAGAACACGCTCAAGCACCTCCAGAAGAGACATCGGAGTGTCGCTGTCCTCGAAGAACTGAGAGGTATCTACAATCAGCCCTCTCTCTCTGCGCGAAATAACATCTCCGTTCAAGGATTCAGCCTCGGCATCATACCTTGACATCGCAAAAACCACATTCTTACGGAGGCCAAGAAGCACCCCCCCTGGACGCTTCGGTGAGCGGTGGCGTTCGTGCGCCCATCCCTCGATACCCATGTACAGAATGATTCGAAGAAGCCCCTCAAGTTCCATCTTCTCCTGCACTCGTATCAGTGGCTCAAACGGCCTGCTGGTTATGGGTATTCTTGCAAATCTCCCGAAGTCGTTAGCCTCGAAGCTGACAAGATACCCTGTGTCTTGGTTGGCTGGCTCTTTGTAGCTCTCAGGGTCAAGAGTGCCGCACCAAAAACAATTACCAGAGCTTGTCGTCGGGTCAAACCTATCAATGCAGGCCTGCATCCACTGATCACTCAAAGTTCCATTCGCAGGAAGCTTCTCATCACCAAGATACATCAGCACGACCGACACGTCTCCCTCGGGAGCTTGCACGAGGTGACGATACCGCTGGTCCGCTCTCTCCTCCAAGAGAGAGAATGCCAGTCTACCCTTGACTACTGGGGCAAGAGCGTCCTCGCTCTCCGTCGTCAGCGTCACCGCAGGCACGCCAAGACGCACCTCCTTTACCTTCGGGTAGTTCTTGGTTTCATCCGTGTCGGGATAGGCGATGATAAGCGCCCACATATTCCCAGATACGTCCTTGAACGGAGCTACGTAGTGTTTGAATGTCGTGTTACTCATATCCTTTCTGATTAAAGACCGTGGTGATAAGTGGCTGGCTTTTTCCAGCATGGTTGCCAATGCCACACGCAGGCCGCCTGCCAACGAAGAGGGCTTGTCGGTAGACTTGAGGAAGAACGAGCCCCGGCAAAAAAAAAATTAAGCCGAGGACGAGGCCTGTGACGGCGATGATTAGTACAGCGCTCATAGCCTATCTGATTACGTTTACCACATCCAGCAGGCGCACCGAGGTGACCACGTTCTCCCAGCTGTCGGAGATGGAGTTACAGGCATCCATTGCGGAGAGCTCTTTGATAAGCACCCTGCGAGCGGTCATCTTGCCCTTCCCATCGGTAAGCCCTATAACGTAGTAGCGGTAGCTCTCTCCGTCTACATCAAGCCCCACAGCGTCAGTAACACCGAGGGGCTTGAGCGTCTTGATCTCCACAGCATCGGAGGTCGTTTCGGAGAAGAAGTTTAACACCTTAGCCTCCGCCTCGGTGTATGAGAGAGCATCCACAAGGTAGCTCTCGGCGACTTTCTTGTCATCTAAGTTGCTGTATGCAACTCGTGCGAGGAATAGTTCCATATTGTTAGTGTATTACGTTAGTTGTCTGTACTGCAGGCCTGCGCGTCGTAGCCTTGGGTGATTTCATCGATGATCTCCATAGCCAGATCCCAGTTGCGACACATAAGGCCTTCGGAGATGAGGCGAGAAAAACGCTTAGCCGTGTAGGATGGCAGGCTGTTCATCGAGACGAATACCGCGATGCGAGCCGTCTGCGCCTTAGTAGGCTGGCGACCTCGTCCATATCCGTAGCTCATAGCCAGCTGGCAGTAGTGCCGTGCTTTATCTAAGTCCTCACGGCCACCCTTCTCGTGGTGGCGAGATACGTATTTGACTACGTTCCCCTGAAAGAAGTCCAAGCCTAATAGGCTGATCAGTTCGATTGGCTGGAAGCGCATATCCTTGTAGTGGCTTCCTCCTACCTGTGTGTCGAGTACGTTCATCTGTTAAGTATTTGCGTTTTCGTTAACCTATTGGTGTGGACCTGTTAAGCAAATGGGCTTTTCGTTAACCTATTGCTTCCTCCATTGCTCTGACGTGTCGAACATCTCAAGTACGCTTGCTACGTACACATCCCACACGTAGTCCTTCGCCTCCTCAATAGAGGCCTTCTTGATTGGGATAACATCGAAGTCTCGATACTCACCAATTCCGTAGACTAAGAAGCCTACGCCATCGAGGTGCTGAATGTAGAAGTCGATGCCTATATCCGTGCGTGTGACTATCACGCCACATCGGTTGGTGTCTCTCCATTTGAGCGGTAGAAGCTCACGTTCTAATTGCTCTTTTGTCATATCTGTTGCTCTTAGTCGTTAATGCCGAGCAGTCGGCAGATCAAGTCGAGGCGGTGGGCTTCGGCGAGGTCTTTAAGCTCATCCAAGGTTGGGAAATTGCCCAATATGTGCATCTCAATACACTCATCTGCCGCCTCCACGCAATCCGCAGCCGTTAGATATAATCCTACTCGCTTCGGCACAGAATTTTCACAATCGTAGCGAATGTGATACTCGATGCATAGTTCACCCTGCTTTATCTCAGCCTTGAAATACTCAATATCTAAGTGCGGCAGAGCTTCACGTGTCCACTCCAGCGGGTTCTTCGCCAGCTGCGCTTTTACTTCTTCGCGTGTCATTGCTGTGCCTCTTCCTTCATCTTACGTACCGCCTTGGTGAACTCATCCACCGCATCGCTTAGGTCGGTGAGCTTGTCGTCCAGCTCGTTGTACTTCTCTTGTATTTTGTCGATGACTCTGCATGCATTACTCAGACGCGCATCCTCAAGGAGTTTGAGGCGGTCATCTATGTCTTCATACTTGTCCGTTACCTCTTCCAGTCGCGAGTTTAAGATGGCTGCGAAGCGTTCCATCTCTTTCAATTCTTCTTGCGTCATAGTTCGTTGTGTCGTTTAGTGTTATAGTACATGCTCCAGATCTGCCTCGGTGACGCCCCATATTTCGCTGTAACTGCCTCTGTGCTTTGATACCTTGAAGTATTTATTTAGGTGTATGAACCTGTCAGTGTGGCTTTCAACGAAATAGCCCTTTCGGAGAAAAGGCTTCAGTAGTTCGTAGAGCTCTCCATCGTTGAGATAGAGACCCTCATACCCCTTGTCTGTTTTGCTGTCAAACCTGTACACCCCCTTCTCTTTGAGCGCTTGGGTGATCTCGGCTCTGAGCTTATTGAGGCGCTCCTCATTGATCTCCCACTTTCGGTCGTTTTGCTCTATGTCGGGGGCTTCGTCAGCAGGCTTCCTCTTCTTCTTGTTGCTTGTTGCTCCTATAGTATGGCCTACGAGGAAGGCTATCACGAGCATTGCTACTATTGCTATTGCGTCCATATCTCTTGCGTTTGTAGAGTGCGCCCCGATCCCACGAAAGGAGGTGTGTGAAAGTGGGCTTGACCAGCAGGGCGCACTCGTGGCCTACTTACTTGTCAGGATGAAGTCAAATGGGGAGCAGTACCTTGGATCGTCGGGAGATAGCCCTTCGTTCTGCTCGTGGGTGTATTCCTCCACCCATTTGCCAGCCTGCCCATACGTTGCGAACTCTCCGCAGATAGCGTCGGTGAGTCTGTTCTTTACGATGTACTTCATTGTCGTTTCGTTTTATTGGTTACTTCTGTTCGTTGCTTTCGGTCTTGAGCTTGTAGAGGGCTTCTATCGCTTCCTCCCACTCACCCCCGAAGACGTGGGTAATGGCGCTCTGTGCGGTGTCGCTTAGTGGAACTTCCTTCGCTACCTCGCGTAGCTCTCTAAGTAGCTCGGTGTAGTCCTTCTGATCGGGCGCAAAGCCGAGGTTGTCGGCTCCGCGGCAGCTCTCTATCGCTACCTCTATTCGGTCTGGGTCTTCCATGTTAAAGAAGTTCACCGTGTCCGATAGCACTAATCCTCGGAAGAAGTCGACACGATAGGTGACAAGCAGGTTGAGACACCACGCTGTCAGCACCTCTTTTTGTTCTTTGGTCATAGTCTTATTTCTGTTTAGATGAATTTGCACGGAGGGCGGACAGCTCCCCCTCGAGGGTGGCTACCTTCTTGGCGAGCCGTTCTATCTCCGCGCGTTGGCACCTCGCCTCTCGCTCCGCGTCCCTTCGTGCGATTAGCTCTTTGAAAAGCTCGTCCATCAGCCGATCGTCTTTCTTGTCGTAGTAAACCCTAACCGTGTACACGTAATACACGACCAGAGGAATAACAACGACAAAGAAGACAGTCACGTAGCCGACGAAAAAAGAGATGAAATATGTGCTTATCTTATCCATTGTTAGTCTTGATTATCTCGGTTGAACATTGAGTATATCTGCTCGACTATCCACGCTCTCCCCTCCGCCTTAGCTTCTTTGAGGGTGGGGAGAACCATGTCGAGATTACTTTTCAAGCGTTCCGACACAGAGTAGACGCACCAGCCACCTCCAGCTGAGTACTTGCAGATATGTATTCGCCAAGCATTCACCATTGTCCACCATTCGTCGTCGCCAGCCTTGCACCATACAAGCGGTCGCAGGCTTCTGTCGATGAGCTTGCGGGAGATAGCCTCGGTAGGATATGGGGCTTTTGCCCTCAGCTCCGCTCGCATTGCTTTGTACATGTTGATGCACAACCGATTGGTCTTGGCGAGCTTCCTTGTACATCGTTTAAGCTCGTCTATCTCCTCGGTCTTGGCGACCACCTCCTTTTCGAGCTTCTCCTTTTCCTGGAATAGCGAGTAGTTGTGCTTCGTGAGGCTCTCCCGCAGGTCTTCCTTGGACTCTTGGACTACGTCCACCTTACACTCTAAATCCACACAACGGAAGTAGAAGAACGCGCACAACACGGTTGAGATAACGTAGATCACTAAGAGGGTGGTGGTAAATGCTTCGATCGTCATAGTCATTTCTATATCGGTTGTTATAACATCTTGCTGTAAAGTCCACCGCCCAGATTGACGTAGCCCTTAAGCCCCATTACCTCACTATGCACGCTGTCAAGGATTCGGTACACTCCCTTGCCACCTGGACTTAGATAGGCTTCAACAAGGGCATCCCAGCGGTCAATGATTGGCTTGTAAAAGGGGAATGCTTCAACGACCTTTTGAAGCTCCTCTTTCGTGACCTCCCCATACGTGACAAGGTCGTAGCACCTTGAAAAGTCATCCCAATCATACGGGACATCAAAGCCGCTGTGAGAACCGTCTCCGTCGCGGGCAACACCCATTAGGGCGCACCACATCGTTCTTGATGATATGCCAACGTGGCGCGTGCCTATCCACTCCAGCATCTTAGTCTTGTTCATACTTGTTTTATGTGCTTTGAGTTATATCTCCTTAGTATTTCTTCCCGTGCTTCGCAGGGCGTGTTTCGTTGCACTTCAGCTTGAGGTCGATGTGCGCCATCAGGTCGATGCCGAGGTGGTCGCAGAGCTGTTCGAGCGTCTTTATGGAGTTTAGGATGCCTGCCGTTGTGTTGCTGAAGATCAAATTGTCAGAAGCATTCGCTATGATCGGGAAGAGGGCATCTGTGAGCATAACTGGTGGCTCTTCCTTCTCATATGCACCTCGCCCGACATTCACCTCAAAGCCTGCAAGTGTCCTATCTCCGATAATCCACCCCAGCAGGTCGAGCAGGCGTATCACTGCGTCGGCAATCTCGTCCTCCACGGTGTCCTTGATCTCACGTAGGAACTCTTGAGTATAGGGCGCACCCGCTATACGCTGGAGTGTGTCTATCGTGTCGGGGTCGAGCTTTGCCCACTTCCCGATGCGGTCTGCTTCGATAGCCTCGTGAAGCTCTCCGAAGGCCAGCATCAGATAATGCCCGACGGAGTGTTGCTCATCCCAAAAGCCTTTAGCTACTGCCCGCTGGTGGCAGTCCTTGGCGTAGCGGTTGAGCGTATCTGCGTTGTAAAGTTTGTATTCCATATTCGTTGCTATTTGTCTGTGGTTGGTTGCGGGTTCATCACGGGCTTCGTGCGCAGGGGGCGTGGCACACGCTCCAGCGTTGCAGGCTTAGCCGTGGGGGCTTGATACTCATCCTTGGTCAGCACCTTCTCTGCGAGCTTGAGGGTGAAGTCATTGACCTTGCCAAGCATCTCGAGTAGCTTGTGTTGCTGTTCGCTGACGAAGGAGAAGTAGTGTGCCACCCCGCCCTGCATCTTAGATAGATCTCGTGCCTCTCGCTTGCGGGTAGCATCCATCCGTTCAAGAAGGCGAAGGCGTGAGTGTAGCGTCCAGATGAGGTAGCCCATCACGAGCAGTCCTGCAGAAAGTAAGAGTAGTAGTGTGATTGTCATTTGTCGAATAGTTTGGTAGGTGTTGCGATGTGGTGGATAGCGAGGAGCAGCGCATCTCTCTCCTCTTGGTTAGTGCGGGCCTGCTTGCTCTTCGGGAGCGTCAGATTGTGACGCCTGCATACTTCGAGTATTTCAGAGTGGGTGATCTTTCCATCTTGTCCTCTCCAGTGCTTGAGCAGTGGCTTTTGGCAGATGATCGGGAACTCTTTTTCCTGTATCGCATCTCGGATAAGCTCACCAACCATAGCGCACCGCCCAAGGTGGTAGCCTTTCTTGGCTGCCACATTGATGCTGTCGCTCCTTTTGGCGTGCCAGTTGTGCGAGATACTCCACACGTCTTCCAGCACGAAGCGGTAGGCGCACTCCTTCTCGCCTCGATGTTCGTGTAAGCAGCATAAGGTTTCAAAGAAGTTGAGCCGATCTAAGACTATCAGGAATGGCATAGTCTCGAGGTGAATAGTCCGATCGTTGAGATTGACTACAGCCCACCCAGAAGCCTCCGTATCAGGATCTATTCCAATAAGGAGAGGCTTCTTTTGATTTGGATCATCCATAATCTTACACGAGTTAGGCCTGCGCAGCGCCTGTGGAGTACTCGATCTTCCACGCCTTGACTTCTGGGTACCAAGTTCCGTTGTACTCGCGTCCGTCGAGGTCGATATAGGCGGTCACCTCTTGCCCTAATCGCAGGGGAAACTTCTCGATAGTCTCGCCGAAGAGCTTAATCGGCACTTTACTTGGGAAGCGTCCGCCTGTATCAAGCACGAATACCTGCGACTGCCAGAGGCTGCCCGTTGATTTACTTCTCCCCTGCATAAGTGGACAGAGGACGGCTACTGTTCCCTTAATTTTGATTTCGTTGTCCATAGGTTTGGATTAAATACTCGTTTTCGTTCTGTTCATTCTGTGGTCTGGCACTCCTACGAGCCGTACCTCGATGCAGTCGCCACGAAGGCGAGATACCGCACGGTCTCCGTAGCGTTGAAGTTCAGCCCATGGGAGGTTTGTGGTAGCGACGATCGGTGCGTCTCGATACCCATAGTCGGATCGCTGGTTTATGAGGTCCGCCAGACTCGCCTTGTTCCCATAGCGCTGGAAGGTGACAGGCTCACTACCGAGGTCACCTATGTGAAGCACCCGATAGTCCAGGGCGGTGTACCTGCCATCTGTACTGTCCATAAGATCCGCCATATGCCAAAGGGCGTGCGTCTCACCATTCCACAGGAAGGGCTTCATAGTTCGTCGGCTATTCACACCGTCGTAGAATGGTCGCTGTACACCAAGCATTTCACTAAGGTCTCGCAGTAGAGTCACAAGAAGCGTCTTACCTGTACCAGTCTCGCCTGTTACGATAAGCCCCTTCATCGGGTCGTCTATCTCTGGATGTGGCAGGGCGAGTAGCCAAGAAACCGCTTTTGCATATCCGAGAGCCAGAGTATCATTGTCAAGAGAAAATCGCTCCTCCCTCAGCTTGCCAAGCTCTGTGATATAGTCCAGCGCATCATCAAGTTTTATACCTCGGTACGCATCATAGACCGATCGTGGCGGTAGGCCTGCCGTCCGCTCCTCTTTGATCTTCTTGACAAACTCCGAGGCGAGTGGAAGCGCACCCTCTTTTGGCTGTGGTTGCTCGTTAATCATTGCTGTTGTTTTTTTTGCTGTTCGCCTTCTCTTCGTGTTATCTTGAGTACAGAAGCCTTGTATGCCTTCATCTCCTCGCTATCTTCGGCCTGCGCCTGCGAAGCCTTGACTTCATCCCACATATGGTTTGAGTAGTTCTGGGATGCAGGAGGAGGAGATGACGGCTTGGAGGCAGTGTTGTCTCGATAGCACCCCTCCACGACCTTAGCGAAGTTATCTGGCTTGACAAGCCACGACAGACTCGCCATGGCTCGATTGCCTCGTAGGAAGGTGGATGCCTTGGCTTCTTCCATCATCTTTCGGAATTGGGCTATTGCGTTTAGTGTGGTCGCCACCGTGGGACGCTCCTTGGCATTCCCATCTGGTCGGTCGGGCATCAGCGCAACAAACAGCTCATGCCCGTCTCTACATATGGCCTGCGATAGGATGCTTGACTTAGCGAAGCCATCATCACCAGCAGTCGCCTCTTCATAGAGTGCTCGCCACACCTTACCGAAGTCTCGCATATCTGAGTTCGGATACATTAGCGAGCTAACCATAGCGCGAAGCGCAGGGTCCTCTATCGCATCTATTTCTTTCTGCGCGCTCTCAAAGCCCCCCCTGGGGGTTTGGGGGAGACTTTCATCTTCTATTTTATCTTTTTCTTTTAGGGGGGTATTTACCCCCCCTATAGTCCCCCCCAAAGTAGAGCTGAAAGTAGAGGGCAAAGTAGAAACGCCTTCTCTACTTTCGTCTACTTTCATTTCTGCTTTCTCTACTTTTCTACTTTTGACTGCTTTTGTCTCTACTTTCGTTTCTACTTTGCTCTCTACTTTTCTACTTTCATCTTCTACTTTTGAGCGATTGCGCTTAGCCTCGCGAGCTCTATCTAAGCCTTCTTTGACCGCTTGACTTACATTGTAGCTGCGCTTCTTCGGTGCAGCTTCTTCGCCTTGCTTTTTATCTGCACCGCCAAGAGTTGAGAGATGTGAGGTGAGGCGTGGTGAGTAGAAGTACTCTACTCCATCCTCATCGGTGGCGATCTCAAACAGACCGAAGTCCTCAATAGTGGATCGCACGACTTCCGCCCTTGGGCGCTTTGGCAGGATGTTCGCCAGGCGCTTGGCGTTGTTTGGATAAGTGTACCCATCTTCATCTTGCTGTGCGAGCTTTAGGAGGAGGGCGGTGTAGATGCCCCAGCCCGCCATCCCATGCTCTGCAGTCAGTGCTTCTATCTTAGCGTCCTGCATGGCGAAGATGTCGAGTGGTATGTATTTATGCTTACACATATTCTGGGAGTGTGAAGTAGGTAGAATTGAGTGTGCGCCCAGAGATCAGTAGACCTTCTTGATAGAGGTCCAGCAGGATAGGGCGGAGAGTATCGAAGCCATAGCCGACTACCGAGGATAGTTGCTCTTTAAGTACGATCAGCGGCAGCCGTCTTTCTTCCTTGCGTAGCTGGAGGTGTCGCTGTATCGCTCCTATCACCTCGCGTCGGTCTATCTTCTTCATTGCTTTACTTCCTGCGCCCTACGAGCTTTCTCTTCCTTGAGCAGGATAAGCTTGTCTGCTGTATCTCCAGCCCTCAATGAGAAGTAGCGGACCCGCTTATTTCGAGCGCGCATCTTATTCGTTAGGAAGGAGAGATACAGCTGGTGGTTATGGATGTGCTGGTCTAAATCTTGATCGCTGAGCCGTCTGAATCGTAGCTCGTCTATGTTGCTTTGCTTCATATAGTGGTTACTTCTGTCTTGTCATCTTCTGCTCTCTGCGTAGGCACTCTGCATACGCATCTACGTCGAGGATGAGAGTAAAGCGCTCATCCTGCAGGAAGGCGCTGGGGTACTTTGCTATTCTTGAGTTAAGCGCGCCTCTTGACTTGATACCGAGGAAGCCGTGTATCTTCTCACGACCTGCGATATATCTCTCGGTGGGCTTTGCTATCTCCGTGTGCTTGCTTAGTGCCTCGCACACTGCTGATGAGATGAGAGCCTTGAGCTCTCCTTGGCTGAGGATGATTGCCGTGTCCATATCTATGTATCTATTGAGGCTCGTTCGAGGTGGCGTGTGAGCTTCCTCGCCATGAGCTTTGCATTGCGTATCGCATTCTGCCACTTGAGATCCTTCGGGCTATTTTCGTAGCTCTTAGTCCCAAGTATCCGTAGCGTCCTTGCGATGATTACTGCATCGGTGTTGGAAATCTGTATCATTGGAGTTGTTGGATTTTGGAGATTGTCTACTTTGTAGCGCGCCTTGCCCTCTCGGGTTTGTCGCGCTTAGATCGTTCGTTCATTCATCACTATTCCAGCTACACCCTCACGGGCTGGCTGGACAACAATAAGAGTATGTTACCACAGCCTTTCAGCCGTGGTGGGATGACCGCCCAAATAGCGGTCTATTATTCTACTTTGGTCGGTGCGCCTCCGAGCTGATGAAGGCATAAGTAGCATCAGGGGGCCTGCGCCCGACGCACCGACATATTGCGTACTTTTTTGTGAGGCCTTGCTCTCCCGAGTTCGTCCTCACGATCTAATAAACAAATCAAATCATATGGAAACTAAAAACGTTGTGGGCGCGGGGAACCTCTAAATTGATCGCCCGCGCCACGGATTGAAGAAAAGAGAATCTATCCGCTAATGTTGTCTGCCGTAGCGCTCGATAGCTCGCCACGTATAGACGGTGATGCCGAGGAGGAGAACGCCTGCGAACTTCTTGATGAGGAACTCCGAGGTGCTCACTGCTGGCATTGTTGGGTGGTCAGTGTCTGAGACTATCAGCAGAAAGCCGAGGAAGCCCAAGACGCAAAGTGCGCCTGCAACCAGATAGGCAAGCACTATTCCTATTCTATTCATAGCCGTATTATTTGTAGTTACTAATGTGTAGTCAGGAGGATTGCGATCCTCGGGTGTTCCGTGCCTTCCACGGCTTCGCTCTGTGCGCAATAGGCCACAGACTAACTACAATGGGTTAATCACGCGCGGGCCTTTCACCCGCAGATTATTTCGTTTCGCCATTGTTTGTATCAAGTATGTCAAAGATCGCGGTCGCTGGAGGGCTTAGCCTTCGGCAGAGGTGGTTGCGTTCAGTTCCTCAGCTCGCTTGAGCGTGCTGTAGACTGTCACCATACACACCTTGTATTTTTTGGCAAGGGCTTTCTTTACCTGCCAAATTCCCCCGCCTTGTGACAGGAGTCGCAGGTAATCGGCCTGCATCTTGAGAGCGCGCTCATCTAACTTTTCGGAGTGGCTCTTAGGAACTCTTATTTCAGCCATATTGCAGGTGGTAGATTATCTTTATCTTTGTTTCAAATTTTGCTTCAACTTTGAAGCGTTTGTTGTAGCTCCTCTTGAACTACACTACAAAGGTAAACCAATTTGGTTGACTTACCAAATCAACGTCAGCCTTTTTGGATTAATTATTTTGCAAGACGCTGTAATACTGCATCTTATGAGCGAAAAAATTTTTTCTGATCTGTCGGAATATTTCAGAAGCAAAGGCGTTACGCAGAGCGCCATCGCAGAGAAACTCGGGGTTAGCAAGGCTTATGTCAACTCTCTAATGACGGGTAAGAAGGCATTTGGTAAGGCGCAGGCGGCTAAGTGGAGCGAAATGTTTGGCATCTCCGCATCGTGGCTGCTTACGGGAGAAGGAAACATGATGTTGTCCGATGATATAGGAGCAAAAGATGCGATTAAATCACGCATAACTCAGTATATAGAGGCAACCAACGAGGCTACCTCTGTTCGTGACTTCCTGTTGAAGGCTGGATTATCGGCTTCTTTTATCTCTGGACTTAGCCGAGGTATCGGGCGTGACGCAAAAGAGAAGATACAGAAAGCCTACCCATCGCTTAATGTAGTATGGCTTGATACTGGCGAAGGCAGTATGCTGAAAGCCGATACACCCATCACGCAGCCCTCCCCAGAGAACAGCGCACGCCCACTCGTAAGTAGCGACCGCGATTGGGTGGAGATACCTCTTGTGCCACACCGCGCGAAAGCAGGAGCACTATCTGGCTTCGGAGATCCATGCTGGGAAGAGGACAAACAGACGATGCCTGTGCTGATCGACAAGAGACTGAAAGGAGATTACCTGCTCTTTGAAGTGTCTGGCGACAGTATGGACGACGGCACCAGTACAGCGTTTCTCGATGGTGACGTGCTTCTCTGCCGTGTCCTTCCTAAAAGCGACTGGCAGTATGGCATAAAGCGCAGACGAGACACCTACTGCGTCGTGGCCACCGAAGCTGAGGGTATAGTCCTCAAGGAGGTTGTAAACCACGACAAGGCAACCAACGAGATCACGTGCCATTCGCTCAATAGCCAATACAAGGACTATTCAGTGAAGCTCGATGATGTGCAGGGCATCTTCTACGTAGAAGAGCTCATAAAGCGCAGGTTCTAATACATAGGCATTATTCACCTAAAATAAATTCACTATGAAGAGAACAGAAACCCTTGCATCCGTAGACCGCAAGAAATTCGTCCGAGACAGCTTCGCCCAAAACGACAAGACACGACAAGCCGCTGATACCGCCAATATATGGGGCTTTGTCTTGGTGCTTGTCGCTGTTGGCCTCATATTCATCGGGTTCATAAACTCCTACGAAATCTATAGCAAGATAGACAACATCATCACGTACACGCTCGCTCTCGCCTCATCTATCGCCTTGAGCATAGCCTGCTTCCAAAGAGCGCCAAGACTACGACGCACGGCCGACAGCCTCGACTACCAACTTATGGCGGCCTTCCCCGACTGGCAGGATCTTCTCAAGGAGGCCTGCGAAGAAGACCAGAAGTAACTCGCAAAACTACAGATCTATGAGGCATCTATACTCAACATTCGCAGCACTACTGCTCATTCTCCTAACCACTATAGCAGGCTTTGCACAGCGCAACAACGCTAAGCCAAAAAGCGTTATCACCCGAACAATAGTAGGGTGCACCCTTGGAGAGACCACGCTGGAGCAGATAAAGGAAAATGTTCAAGCACAAGGAGGGACGATTGAAAACTTCTCAGATGCGACTGACGGACCAAGGATGAAAACGATAGCTGTTAGCGGTATGAGGTTTTGGGGAGAGACCCGAGATAAGATTATAATGAAAACGGTTGACAGCATCCTCTACACGGTGATCATATTGATACCTGACAAGTCTGAAGCAGATCGACTGAAAAATAGTCTAATTCTTAAATACAGAGGCTGGGAGGACAACATGGATACACCATCAAAACCTTATGAGGGAAGCTATGTAGACTCTCGATCTACAATTATGCTATCCTATAAGAATGATGGACCAGAGTATAGTCAAAAGTTCAAGTATGCAATGCTTATGTATGCGGACAACGCTCTGATTAAAAAGGCGGGTGAAATAGCGAGTTCCGACCTGTAGAATAGTAGCCCCATTATATCGCATCCGTGAGTGCTACATCAGCATGATGGGAACAAAGGATGAGCAGATATTAGAGCTGATGAGGCTCGTGGAAAAACTAACAAGCAAGTAAAAACCACATACAATACAAAGTGTTATCATGAGTCTTAGAGCCACAAATGAAGGGGTGCTCAAGATTGGCGACAAAGAGCTCCCTTGTGCTGTACTCAGTGACGGTACACGTGTACTTACAGCAAAGGCTGTATTCCAGGCATTTGATCGCCCGAGAAAGGGGAGATCTAACGATGGATCAAGAGGGGACCAGATGCCCAGCTTTATCGACGCAAACAACCTACAGCCATTTGTAAATGAACACATTAAGGTGTGGACCAAGCTTATACCTTATCAGACCCTATCTGGGGCGAAAAGAAGTGGGTATGATGCTCGGATACTCAGGGGGCTATGTGAGGTGTACTTGGAGGCAAAGCGAGCAGGCGTGCTACTACCAGCACAGGAAAGGCTTGCGGTTACATCTGAAGTGCTCCTGATCGCCCTAGCCGACGTAGGGATAACTGCCCTTATCGATGAAGCTACAGGATACCAGCACACCAGGGAGAGGGATGAGCTACAGAAACTACTCAAGGCATACGTGTCAGAGGGCCTCCTACCATGGCAAAAGAGGTTCCCTGATATATTCTATCAGCACCTATTCAGGCTCAACGGATGGGACTATACCTTAGAGGGCATAAAAAAGAGACCAGGGGTTGTTGGTAGCTGGACAAACCAACTCATATACAGACAGCTCCCAGAGGGCGTCCTCGAAGAGCCACAGCGTGTGACGCCTCGATCCGAACAAGGGAACACTACAGAGCGATACCACCAGCATCTCACAAATGATATAGGGAACGTACACCTTACAAATCAAATACAGAGGGTTATCGCTATAATGGAGGTTTCAGATAATTGGGATGACTTTATAAGTAAGTTCAATAAGTCAATCCAGTCTCAGGCTGATATAAAGAAAATATCAGTGGGGAGTCAAGTTACAGAAAAACATACCACGCCAGAAAGAGATGAAGAAAGCGAGCTTTCACTCTTCTCTGATAGCGACTTTTCTTAGAGCGAGTATATTACACACCATAAAACCATTTCGTTGGCTTCAACGAAATGGTTTTACAATAAAATACGACACAACATGCTACCTATACGACGTACCTGCCACTTCCTCCTCGATAAGCAGAAAGGCTGGAAGGCTCTGCAAGTCCGCTACCGCATCCGCTACGGAGGTGGCAGTGGCTATATAACCAGTGTGTATGTAGGCTACCGCGTCGAGCCAGACAAGTGGAGTGCCGAGTCGGAGCGGTGCATGAAGAACACGACGCACGGAGATAGACGCACGCCAGCCGCTATGATAAACCGCGCGCTGCAGTACACGGAGGAGGCTGTCGAGAGTGCGTTTAACTACTTCGAGAGGGAAGAGCGACTACCCACTCCCGAGGAGCTAAAGGCAAAGTATAATGAGTACCTCGGAGAAGCGCTGGGAACGACCAAAGAAGCTCCAGCAAAGGCAAGCCCAGAGGACAAACGCAAGATAGTCGCACTCATCGACCTATTCGTAGAAGCTGAGAGCGGGAGACGAAGCTGGAGCGAGCGACACCTGGCGAACATACGCACCGCACGTATGCACATAGCAGACTACTCGCAGGCGGCTACACTGGAGGATATTGACGAGAAGTGGGTGGCAGACTTTATCACGCACCTAACAGCGAAGCGTGGGCTTCTCAATGGATCAGTAGACAAGACACTCCGCATATTAAAGAGCGCACTCTATTGGGCACAAGGTCAGGGTCTATACGAGAAGGCTTACCGCCGTTTCTTCGAGGTGCGCCTAAAGGGCATCGATAGCAACAGAGCCGAGGTATATCTCACGTGGGAGGAGCTGAGCCGACTTATGGAGGTAGAGCTACGCCTGCATTCAGAGAAGATAGCACGTGACCTCTTCTGCTTCCTTTGCTTCACTGGCCTGCGGTACTCGGATTTGAAGAAGCTGACACACGACAACATCACAGAGAGAAGCATACGATACTACGCACAGAAGACGGACCAGCTGATCGAGGTGGACATCAACGACCACGCCCGCACTATCCTCAATAAGTATAAGGGTGAGGAGAAGCCACTTCCATCAATGGCAGAGCAACGCCTAAACCGAGCGATCAAAAGCGTGTGCAAGCAGGCGGGCATAGACGCACCCGTCACACGCCTGCGATATTCTGGTCGCCAGCGCATCGAGGAGTCACTACCGAAGTATGAGGTCGTGACCTCGCACATAGGGCGCCATACCTTTGTTGTGCAGGCTCTCACCCTTGGCATCCCCTCTGAGGTCATCCGCAAATATACAGGCCACAAAACCGAGGCAACGATGCGTCCGTACATCGCAATCGCAGATACCCTCAAGGCGCAGGAGATGGAAAAGTTCAACCGTCCGCTGCTGTCCTCACAACGGACGCATAACGGACGGAAAGAGGTATCATCTAATGAACTTTAATTGCTCTTAAATGTATAGGTGAGGCAGGTAGATCACGTATGTAGTAACGGCTTGCGCACTTACGCCTACATTTATCAGATAATCTTCATATCCTGCTCGGGGGTACA